>TARA_R110002050_G_scaffold55954_1_pt1 | contig 80861 bp, 74 predicted proteins | sample TARA_R110002050 | Tara Oceans TARA_R110002050 (sample SAMEA4396988) | marine metagenome | biome: Polar Biome; feature: [DCM] deep chlorophyll maximum layer (ENVO:01000326); material: water (ENVO:00002006), including particulate matter (ENVO:01000060) such as... | depth 25 m
CAAACGATTCATATCATTCAACTTCTTTGTGGACCGACACTTAGGGGTGGTACCGGCGATTTACGGCAGCTTATTTTTGACTATCGGGAACGAACAAGACCTTTCACGAAGGCTCTATTCGACAATCCAGTGATACTGGTTGTCGATAATGACGAGGGCTCAAACGGTAAGAACGGCCTGTTTGCTGCCGTTAAACAGGTGTCAAAAACCACAGCGACGGTGGACGGTTCGGAGCCGTTTTACCATGTGCTTAAGAACCTATATGTAGTTCCGACGCCAAAATTGGCTGGTGGAAAAGATAGCATGATCGAGAGCTTTCTGCCATCGACGGTGTTGAAGGTGAAACTGAACGGGAAGTCACTTCACTTGTCCGAAAAAGGCTTCGATCGTCATAAGCACTTTGGCAAAACGCCATTAGCTGAGCACGTACAAAAGAATAGGGGCAAAGTCGACTTTGTTGGCTATCGGCCGTTGCTAGAGCAGATCCTGTTCAATCCGGATCATATCCTGCAGCCCTGAAGTAGTTTGCGCATTCCGCTGGCGTGAAGCGGGGGATCAAGGTGCCTACGGTGTCCCAGAGAGCATCGATCTTTCGCTCCGCCCGAGCCCGCAACATGGCCTTCAGTTTTGAGAATGCGTTCTCAATGGGATTGAAGTCGGGGCTGTAGGGCGGCAGGAACATGAGCTTTGCGCCTATGCGCTCGATGGCGTCACGTACACCGGCTGTTTTGTGCGCAGGCAGATTGTCCATGATGACAACATCACCGGCCTGAAGGGTCGGCAGCAACATCTGCTCGACATAGGCCAGGAAGACGTTGCCATTCATCGCTCCGTCGTAGACAAACGGCGCGGTCATGCCGGTCAGGCGTAGAGCGCCGGTGAATGTCGTTGTTTTCCAATGGCCGTGTGGCACGCCAGCTCGACAGCGCTCACCTCGAATTGCACGTCCACGTAGACGTGCCATCTTCGTTGAAAGACCCGTCTCGTCTATGAAGATAAGCCTTTGGGGATCGAGATCGAGCTGGCCGTCAAACCAGTCTTGTCGACGCTTCAGGACATCCGGCCGATTCTGCTCCATTGCGTGTGCGGACTTTTTTTAAACGTCCACCCGCGGCCGCGCAGCCATGCGCCAAGCGCGCTGCGGCTGATGCTGACTTGCCGCTCAGTCGACAGACGTGTGACCATTTCATCGAGCGTCACGTCCTTGCGGTCATCGATCAATGCAACCACAAACACCTCGTGTGCATCCAGAATGGAGGGCCGTCTCCAGCCCTGTGGCCGTGATGTCGGTTCGCCGTCTCTGGCTCTTGCAACCCAGCGGATCGCCGTGGAAACGCCAACCCCGAACCGACCGGCAGCCTGGCGTGCAGACATGCCTGCAGCGGACGCTTTCAATACTCGAATTCGAAGATCATCACTCAGTGCCCGTGCCATCATCAACCTCCTCCTCACTGAGGAGAGATTGAATCAGCTTCGGCTTCCTTCGTCACATCACGTTTGATTCATCGATCACAGGATCTGCTCTAGATGCGATTGTGGCTGCAAAAGCTGACTATGCGGCAAGGCTGAAGTAGGCCTATTGGCCTAGCGTTATTCTCGCCTCTTTCTCCCCAGCTGATCCTTTGACCCAGTTCCACGGAGCACGGGGTTTGTGCATTTTCGCCAGTTCGGGGTGCTTCTTTGGGTCGCGAGCCGCAGCACGCAGGCGTTCGCGTGCTTCGCGCGGGTCAATTTTCAATTCGGCGCAGAGCTGTTTGAGGGTGATGATGTCGGACATGATCGTCTCCTTTGTGGTTGGACGATCTATCCAATAAGACGACCACAATGGGCATGTCAGGGAAAGTCCTGGCTACTCGACGGCCTTCGACACGGACGCAAACAGTCTTGCTGGATCGGCACCGATAGCCCGCGCAAAGGCGATGAATTCGATCACGTCGATACGCCGTTCTCCACCTTCGACCTTGGCCACATAGGACTGCGGCTTTCCCAGCCTCTCGGCAAGCTGTTGCTGTGTCACGCCGGTCTTAAGCCTCGCCTCACGCAGGATGGTCCTGAGCGCCTGATATTCTTCGGTGTGAGTCGATGTCGTCACGCGCAAGGCATCCAGTGGTCAATGCGCGATGGATAATCCGATTTTGGAATTATCCCATTATCGGATACGATGCGCGCGCTACCCAAGGTGATCGCGTTGGATGACTATAATTTTCTCGCCGATTTGCTCGACACGTTTCAGTCGTCGTCCGACTACATCAAGACAGTGATCATTCTTGTGCCACCCGCGTTCGTGCTCGTTATCGTTCACTTGCTCACGCGTCATCGTCGGCCCATGGCTGAGGGAGAGAATGCGGACATTGTCGCCCTCACTCCAGTTGACACCTTCATTGAGCAAACGGACCGTCAACCGAGGCTTACGCACGAGTAAGGGGAACCCTGAGGACAATCTGCAACTAACCGGCACTCTACGCAGTCAGGGGCGCAGGTAGTTGGAGAACTTGACCCAGGCCGCGCCGCGGCGCGAGGATTCGACGCATCCGGTGACGAAGGCAACGCCTGCCAGGCCTTCGCTGATGCCGGGGAAGGTCACCTCGGGCGGGATCGGCTGCCCGGTGCGGAGCGCGCTGATTGCTTCGGCGGCTTCGGTGTAGATGTTGGCAAAGCCTTCGAGATAGCCCTCGGGATGACCGCCGGGAATGCGGCTGATGCGCTGGCCGCTTGCGGTTGCGCCCGCGCCATTGCGGGTCAGCAATCGCTTGGGCTGGCCCAGTGGCGTGTACCAGAGATAGTTCGGGTCCTCCTGGGCCCATTCCAGCCCGCCCTTTTCGCCGTAGATGCGCAGCTTGAGGGCGTTTTCGTTGCCCGGCGCCACCTGGCTGCACCACAGCATGCCCTTGGCGCCGCCGGTAAAGCGCATCAGCACGTGGCCATTGTCGTCAACCCTGCGGCCTTCGACGAAGGCATCGAGATCGGCGCAAAGCTCTTCGAGCTGAAGCCCGGAGACGAAGCTGGCCAGATTGAAGGCGTGGGTGCCGATATCGCCGGTCGAGCCGCCAAGGCCGGAGCGGGCCGGATCGGTGCGCCATCCGGCCTGCTTCTGGCCGGTGTCTTCCAGATTCTCGGACAGCCAGTCCTGGGCGTATTCAACCTGCACCAGCCGGATCTTGCCAAGTTCACCGCTGGCAACCATGTCGCGGGCCTGACGGATCATCGGATAACCGGTGTAATTGTGGGTCAGCACGAACAGCGCGCCGGATGCCGCGGCGGCCTTGGCCAGCTTGCGTGCATCAGCAAGCGTCGAGGTCAGGGGCTTGTCGCAGATGACATGGATGCCGCGCTTGAGAAACTCGCGGGCCACCGGATAGTGCATGTGATTCGGCGTGACGATCGCCACCGCCTCGATACCGTTTTTCAGCCGTGCTTCGCGCTTGGCCATCTCGACATAATCGCCATAGGCGCGGTCGGCGGCCACACCGAGATCGGCGGCCGAGGCCAGCGATTTTTCCGGTGTCGAGGAGAACGCGCCGGCGACCAGTTCATAGCGGTCGTCGATGCGCGAGGCGATGCGGTGCACGCCGCCGATGAATGCGTCGCGCCCGCCGCCGACCATGCCGAGGCGGATGCGGTGCGAAGCGGCTGATTTGCTGCCTTCGATAGCCATTGTCGTCCCCCCCCGTTCAGGAAATGCCGAGCATGCGGCGGTTGGCGGCCTCATCGCTGCCGCCATCGGCGAAATCGTCAAAGGCGCGCTCTGTCACACGGATAATGTGGTCGGAAACAAATTGCGCGCCTTCGCGGGCCCCGTCCTCCGGATGCTTGATGCAGCACTCCCATTCGACCACGGCCCAGCCATCGAAATCATTGGCCGCCATCTTCGAGAAGATCGCACCGAAATCGACCTGGCCGTCGCCAAGTGAGCGGAACCGTCCGGCCCGGTCCACCCAGGGCTGGTAGCCCGAATAGACACCCTGCCGTCCGGTCGGGTTGAACTCCGCATCCTTGACGTGGAACATCTTGATCCGGTCCTTGTAGATGTCGATGTTGTCGATGTAATCGAGGCACTGCAGCACATAATGCGACGGATCGTAGAGCATGTTGCAGCGGGCATGGTCGCCGACGCGCTCGAGGAACATCTCGAAGGTGACGCCATCATGCAGGTCTTCGCCCGGATGGATCTCGTAACAGATGTCGACGCCGCACTCCTCGGCATGGTCGAGAATCGGCTGCCAGCGCTTGGCAAGCTCGTCAAAGGCGGTTTCGACCAGGCCGGCGGGCCGCTGCGGCCAAGGGTAGACATAGGGCCAGGCCAGCGCGCCCGAAAAGCTGGCCATCGCATTGATGCCCATGTGCTGCGAGGCTGACAGCGCCATCCGCACCTGCTTGACCGCCCATTCCTGCCGTGCCTTCGGATTGCCGCGCACTTCGGGCACGGTGAAGCCGTCAAAGGCTTCGTCGTAAGCCGGATGCACGGCGACAAGCTGACCCTGAAGGTGGGTGGACAGCTCGGTCACCTCGATGCCGTTGTCTCGCGCCACGCCCTTGAATTCGTCGCAGTAGTCCTTTGACATCGAGGCCTTTTCGAGATCGAACAGGCGCCCGTCCCAGCTTGGTACCTGTACGCCCTTGTAGCCGCACTCGGCCGCCCATTTGGTGATCGAGTCCCAGGAATTGAACGGCGCGGCGTCACCCGCGAACTGTGCCAGAAACAGTGCAGGACCCTTGATGGTTTTCATTGATCGTCTCCTCCAGTAGTCATTTCATTTGGGCCGCTTGCGGCTTGTTGATTGGTTATGTCCCGGCCTTGGCGCGAGACGCAGTCTGGTTTGCGCCGGATCAAGCGGGCGCAAAAGAGCCCTGGTCTGTTTCCGGGGCTCCGGTTTGATGTCAGGCGCCTGCGCCTCGCTTTCTCAGCGAACGCTCAGCGAATTGCTGATGTGATCATATCCCTCTCGATACACTGCTTCCGGGCTTTCGGCAAAATCCCTCCAGACCTTGGTGGCGGCCGCCAGATCGGGCAGTCCGCGGCCGAAACTCTCGATTGTCAGCCAGTCATCATAGCCGATGGCGCGGATTGCGGCATAGGTTTGCGCCCAGGGGATGTTGCCGCGCCCGGGCACGCCGCGGTCGTTTTCAGAAATATGGATATGGGCAATGCTGGCTGCGTTGTGGGTGAGCGCGCCGATCGGGTCGGTTTCCTCGATATTGGCGTGGAAGGTGTCATACATGGCGCGAATGTTCGGATGGTCAATTTCGGCAAGGTGACCTGCGAGACCATCCATGGTGTTGACCAGATAGCATTCGAACCGGTTCAGCGCCTCAAGCGCCACGGTAATGCCCAGGCCCGCGGCGTGGTCGCCGATGAGACGCTGGGAGACTGCGGACCGGGCGAATTCTTCCCTGGTGGGGCCTTCGCCGGAAAAATGCCCCAGCGTAGAATGCAGCGGCCCGCAGATCAGGCTGGCGCCCAGCGCCTGGGTCTTGTCGAGCGTGGCGCGCATGTAGTCGAAGCCCTTGGCGCGCGCTGATGCATCGCCGATCAGGTTCATCGCCGGATCGCCCATGGCCGTGACAGCCGTGCGCTCAAGTCCGATATCGTCGAGCATGGATGCAAGCTGCCTGTAATGGCTGAGGTCTCCCTCGAATACCGGTATTTCGACGCCATCGTATCCGCAGTTTTTCAGATCGCGCAGCAGCGCTTTGTGTTCGGGGCCCACATGGGTGGTCCACAGGAACATGTTCATCCCGATCTTCACAGCAACCCCCGTTTTCAGATACTACTGATTAGCTCAAACTGGTAATACCAAAAATCTCCTTTCGCTACGACACCATTTTTACAATCGATGCGCAAGTGGCAAAAATCTGCCGATAATGCAGGTTCTTTGAAGGAAATGACTAGATCAGGCTTGATTAGATCAAAATTTGAGATTAATTGGTCTAACCAGAATGGAAAAATGAAACGGGCGGCGGGGTGGTGGAGCTCTGCCGCAAGGGAGGATTATCATGCACCTGTCGACTCACAACTGGATGCGCGCCGAACCGCTGGATGTCACGCTTCGCCGGATCAAGAAATTCGGTTATGAAAGCATCGAGATTTCGGGCGAACCGACCCAGTACGACACCAAGGAAACCCGGGCGCTGCTCAAGGAGCATGGCATCCGTTGCTGGGGTGCGGTGACGCTGACACTGGGCGAGCGCAATCTGGCTGCCAAGGATGAAGGACAACGCGCCCGCACGGTTGATTACGTCAAGAGTGTGCTGACCATGGTCAGCGAGCTCGAGGGCGAAGTCATCACGTTGGTGCCTGCAACCGTCGGCAAGGTGCAGCCCGATGCGACCGAGGAAGAGGAATGGGGCTGGCTGGTCGATGCCACCAAGGAATGTTTCGCGCATTCCCAGAAGGTCGGCGTGAAGATCGCCATTGAACCGCTCAACCGGTTTGAAACCTACATTTTCAACCGTGCGGCCCAGGCGCTGGCGCTTGCCGACGCGGTGCATCCCGATTGCGGTGTGTGCCTCGACGCGTACCATCTCAACATGGAAGAATCCAATATCTATGACGCCATCCGGCTGGCGGGCAAAAGGCTGTTCGATTTCCACGTCGCCGACAACAACCGGTTTGCGGCGGGTCTTGGTCATCTCAACTGGCCAAAGATTGTCGAAACCCTCAGGGAGATTGGCTATGACGGCGCGCTGACCAACGAATTCGTGGCGCCGGTCGACCGCACCCCGGCTGCCATCTATCCCGATATGGTGGAGCGCAATCCGGTGGATATTTCGCCCGAGCAACTCAAGTTCATTCAGGATCACGGGTCAAGCCTGCTGACGGAACAATTCTATTCGGACCAGATGCGCATAACGGCGGAAACGCTGTTGCCGCTGATCAAGCAATAAGTAGAGGCGTTCCCCCGGGGCGGAGTTTTCCGCCGCCGGGGTGCGAGGGTCCCTATCATGAAAATCAAGTCCGTCCATGCGCAATGGATACAGATACCAATCGAACAGGCGCGCCAGCATACGAGCGATTTCGGAACCTTGCGCACGTTTGATGCCGCGATCCTGCGTATCGAGACCGATGATGGTGTCGTCGGTTGGGGAGAAGGCAAGAACGCCGCGGGGAGTGCGGGAAGTTACGCCACGCTGGTTCGTCTCATAAACGAGGATTTCGGGCCGCGGATCATCGGCCGCGATCCATCGGACATTACCTTCATCTGGGAGGAACTCTACAATGGCGTTCGCGCGCAGAAGGCAGCGCTGGCGGGCCATGCCATGCCTGAAATGGCGCGGCGCGGACTGACCGTCGCCGCGATCAGCGCAATCGACATCGCGCTGTGGGATATTCTCGGCAAGGCCGACGGCAAACCGGTCTGGAAGCTATTGGGCGGACGCAAAGCCGAGCGCATGCAGGCTTATGCGTCGGGGGGCTGGGCCAATGCCGACCAGATCGGCGAGCAATTGCAGTCCTATATCGACGCCGGCGGGTTTGGCACGGTCAAGATGCGTGTGGGCGCGATGGATTCCAACCCGCATGCCTCCGCCGCCCGGGTCAAGGCGGCCCGCAAGGCGCTGGGACCTGACATCGAACTGGCGGTGGATGCGCATGGCAGCTTCACGGTCGCCACAGCGCGACGGTTCTCCCACCTTGTCGAGGATTGCGATCTTGCCTGGTTCGAAGAACCGGTTATTGCCGATGACAAGGCTGGCATCGCCGAAGTACGCGCAACCATTCCAATCCCTGTTTCCACCGGCGAAAGCGAGGCGACCCGGTTCGCTTTCCGCGATCTTGCGCTCCTGCGCGCGGCCGACATCTTTCAGCCGGACCCGGCTTTTTGCGGTGGAATCACCGAAGCCATGCGCATCGGTACACTTGCCTCGGCGTTCAATCTGCGTCTGGCGCCACATTTGTGGGCGGGCGCACCGTGTTTCTTCGCCGGGCTTCATGTGTGTGCGGCTTCGCCGGCGAGCTTCGCAGTCGAGTTTTCCCTTGGCGCGAATCCGATGATACATGATATCATTGAGGAAACCGTGGCTGCACGGGACGGGATGATTGAGTTTCCCGAAAAACCAGGCCTCGGATTCACCATGAACGAAGCTGTTCTGCACAAATACGCAAGGGTCATATGACGAGTTCCGAAGGCGACTTTCTGTCCAATCTCGTGGCGCATATCGTGGCGGTGGCCAGCTCCAGTGGAGGAAAAGCGCCCTCGGAGCGGGAACTTGCCGACCATTTTGAAGTCAGCCGTGGCCAGGTGCGGGAATCTCTCGCGATCCTGGAGGCGCTGCAACTGATCGAACGACGGGCGAAGTCGGGCATCTATCTGACAATGGAATCCGCCGGGCTGAGTTCGATGGCGCTGCTTGCCCGGGCGGGCGTGCAATTGCAGCCGCGTCAGATTTTCGAAGCTGTCGAGTTGCGCAAGATCCATGAAATCAAGGCGGCTGAACTGGCGGCCCAACGCGCCACGGAAGAAAATCTGGATCGGCTCCGCGACATACTGGCGCGGTCGGAACAGCAGATCGCCGACGGTCTCGGCCTGCACCGGCTTGATGGCGAATTCCACCTCGAAATTGTCCGCGCCACGCAGAACGAGATGTTTTACAAGATCTGCTCGAGTTTTTACGCGGCCAGCGAGCAGCGGTTGCCGATCTATTTCGGCAAGACCGAGCGCAACATCAAATCGCACAATGAACATTTGCAGATTTTCGATGCTTTGTCGCGCCGCGACAGCATTCTGGCCCAGGCTCTGATGAACACGCATCTGGGCCGTGCGCAAAGCTACTGGACCGAAATTCTCGATGCCAATGGCGAACAGGCCGCCGAGCGGGCCGAACGACCGCCCGCGCCGGTCTGATACTCTTCACCCCAACCCGCTGTGTGACCTGATGTCCGATCTGATTTTCTCCACTCATCAGCTTCATCCGGATGTCACGGCTGAACTGCGCACACTTGGAACACTGGTGGTTGCCAGCCAGCCGTCGCAGGCTGCAATCCTCGAGGAAAGCAAGGGGGCGTCTATCATTGTGGTGCGCGCGCCGATCCCGCCGGAAATCTTCCAGCGCGAAAAGGCGCTGAAAGCCACTGTCAGGCATGGAGCGGGGCTTGACATGATCCCGGTTGAGACCGCCACTCAAACCGGCGTGCTGGTCGCCAATGTGCCGGGCGTGAATGCGCTCACCGTGGCCGAGCATTGCATCTGGTCGGCTCTCGCGCTGCTGCGCAAATATCCGTCCGTCAGCGCCGATCTGAGGTCTTCGGGCTGGTCCGTGGCGCGGGCGCATTCCGACCATGGCCGGGAACTGAGTGGCCGGACAATCGGCATTGTCGGTATGGGAAATGTCGGCAACGCCGTGTTCCGGATCGCTCATGGAGGATTCTCCATGAAGGTGCTCGCACTCACCAGCAGGCCCGCGGCCTTGCCCGATGGAGCCGAGGCAGCGGACCTGAAGCAGCTTCTCGCCACCTGCGACGTCGTCGTGCTGTGTTGCCCGCTTACCGACACGACCCGCGGAATGATCGGGGCCGAACAACTGGCGCTGATGCGGCCCGGCGCCATCCTGGTCAATGTCGCGCGCGGCCCCGTGGTCGATGAGGCGGCGTTGATCGAAGCGCTTGGCCGCGGCGCACTGGGCGGCGCGGTGCTCGACGTGTTCGACCGGCAACCCTTGCCATCGGATCATCCGTTGATGTCGATGCGCAACGTCATCCTCACCCCGCACATGGCGGGCATCACCGAGGAAAGCATGCTGCGGATGGGGCAGGGAGTGGTGATGGAAACCAGACGTATCCTGGCCGGTGAAAAGCCTCTCAACTTCTGCAACCCGGAAGTTTGGGAGAGATATCGCGAACGGTTCGCCGGCAATTAGACCATGCTGTTCTAATGTCCCGTTTCAGGAATGAATCGGCCGCAGCCAGTGCTGACAAAGCAATGCAGTTCCGTCACCGCCCGTACCGCGTGACATAATCCACCACCCGGCCCAGCAAGAGCGGCTCACCTGGATCAAGTTCCAGACGAACCGCCCTTGCTCCGGGAGGCTCTGTGGAAGCTCTGGCTTGTCCTTGCGGCAACCTCAGCTCAGGCCAAGGTTGCGTCCGCTGGAGGGATCAAAGCACAGAACCTTTTCAGGCTTCCAACTGAATTGCACGGCATCGTCGATATGAATCTGGGTCTGGGCCGAGACTGTGGCGTGCAGATGCGTGCCGTTGATATCGAGTGTCAGGATCTTGATCACCCCGTGGTTCTCGATGTCGAAGACCCGAGCCGACGCGGGGCCGTTGTCGTCAAGCACCACATCTTCAGGGCGAATGCCAAAGCTGATCCGGTCCCCGTCGTTGCCCTGCGGAGAGGCGACGGGGAGGCTGAATTTTCCGGCGTCCAGAACCGCCGTGTTGCCCTTCAGCATGCCTTCAAGAAGGTTCATCGGCGGGGTGCCGACCGAGCGGGCGACGAAGGTGTTGAGCGGCTTGGCATAGATTTCGGAAGGTGTGCCGACCTGCACCAGCTTGCCCTTGTTGAGCACGCCGATCTTGTCACCCATCGACATGGCCTCGACCTGGTCGTGGGTCACGAAAACAAAGGTTGCGCCAAGTTCGCTATGCAGTTTTTTCAGCTCTACGCGCAGTACATCGCGCAGATTGGCATCAAGCGCGGACAGGGGTTCGTCCATCAGGAAGACGCGAGGTTGGCGTACAATGGCCCGGCCAATGGAGACACGCTGCATCTCGCCGCCGGAAAGGCGTTCCACCTTGCGGTCGAGCAACCGGGTGATCTGCAGGGTTTCGGCAACCCGGTCGACGCGCTCTTTGATCTCTGCGGCGGTAAAATTTTGCGTCCGGGATTTCAACGGGAATTCGAGGTTGCCACGTACGGTCATGCGCGGGTAGAGCGAGTATTGCTGCAGCACCAGAGCCACGTCGCGCTCGGCTGCGTTCCATTTCGTGGCGTCATGCCCGTCGATGATGACCTTGCCGGAATTGGGAACCTCCAGGCCCGCGATCAGGCGGAGCGTGGTGGTCTTGCCCGCGCCGGTCTGGCCGAGAAGCACGAAAAATTCGCCGTCCTTGATGTCGAGATCGAGATCCCGCAATGCAGTGTTGGAGCCGAATTTCTTGGTGATGCCTTGCAAAGCGATATCAGCCATCAGTTTGCTCCCCGCAAATTGAGGCCTGTGGCCGTGTCAAAGAAATGCGCCTGTGAGGGATCGAGCCTGACCCAGATCTTCTGGCCCTCGCCCGAGACGAACGCGCTCTCCGTGCGGGCGCGCAGCACCGTGCCGCCGAGGCGGACATCGACGATGTCGTGGCTGCCCAGCGGCTCGATGTTGGTTGTCACCACTTCGACAAAACCCTCGGAGTGCTGATGCGCAAGCATCACGGCTTCCGGCCTGATGCCCAGGGTCAGCTTGCCCGCGTTGCCACGGGCCTTGCTCAATGTCTCGTCGGGGAAATGAAATCCCTGCTGTTGGTCGTTCAGCATCACGCTGTTTCCCTGGATGCGGGCGTCGTTGACATTCATCACCGGTGAACCGACGAATTTCGCAACAAACAGATTGGTCGGGTGGAGATAGACTTCGTCCGGCGCGCCGACCTGCTGGAGAACGCCGTCATGCAGGATGACGATGCGGTCGGCCAGGCTCATCGCCTCGATCTGATCGTGGGTCACGTAAACCGAGGTTGAGCCGCGCGCGATGTGCAGACGCTTGATTTCGGCCCGCATCTGTTCGCGCAGCTTGGCATCGAGCACGCCCAGCGGTTCGTCCATCAGCAGCGCCTGCGGTCGCCGGACCAGAGCCCGGCCGATTGCCACACGCTGCATGTCGCCACCCGAAAGCGCCGATGGTTTCCGGTTCAGGTGTTGCGCAATCTGCAGTGTTTCCGCCACTTCGCTGACCGCCTTGTCGCGCTCGGTCGCGTTCATCCTGACGGCGCGCAGCGGAAAGGCGATGTTCTCGCGCACGGTCATGTGCGGATACAGCGAGAAGGACTGGAACACGAAGGCAATGTCCCGGTCGGCAGCCTTGCGGTCCTGCACCTCGGTTCCGTTGATCAGGATCTTGCCCGATGTCACGGTCTCGAGGCCGGCGATGGCGCGCAGCGCGGTGGTCTTGCCGCCGCCCGACTGCCCCAGCATGACGACGAATTCACCGTCCTCGATGGTCAGGTTCAGGTTCTTCAGCACCTGGTGATGGCCAAAGAACTTCTGCACGTTCTGGATGTCGATCTGGGCCATCAGGTGTTCCCTCCGCTCTTGGAGCCGGCCTGGCTGGCATTCTCGTTGATCTCGAGCGTGTCGAGGGATTTGTCGATGAAACCCTCGTCCTTGTCCGGATCGGGAGCGATCTTGGAGGTGACCATGAAGGCAATCAGTCCAACCAGAGTGAGCGTGACACCGTACTGGTGCAGGAACAGGCTCCAGGGCTGGCACAGCGAGATAATGCCGAAGATCATCAGGCCTTGTGCAAACGGGGCAAGAAAGCGCTGGTTTGTGCTGCGAAAACTCATTTGCGGATCGCTCCGAAGGACATGCCGCGCAGCAAATGGTTGCGCAGAAGGAAGGTGAAGATGGCGACCGGGATCAGGAACAGCAGTGTACCTGCGGCGATCACGGTCCAGTCCGGCAGGCCGCTGCCGACCTGCGAGGGAATGTAGGGCGGCGCGGTCTGGGCGTTGCGGTTGGTCATGATCAACGCAAAGGCATATTCGTTCCACGCGGTGATGAAACAGAACACGGCCGTGGCCGCCATGCCGGTCAGCGCCTCGGGTAGCACCACCTTGAAAAACGCCTGCATCCGCGTGTAGCCGTCAACAAGTGCCGCCTCCTCGTATTCGCGCGGAATTTCGTCGATGAAGCCCTTCATGATCCACACCGCGAAACTCAGGTTGAAGGCGGTATAGAGGATAATCAGGCCCATATGGGTGTCGTTGAGTCCCACCACCCGGTACATCAGGAACATGGGGATCGCCACCACCACGGGCGGCAGCATTCGGGTCGACAGGATGAAGAACAGCCAGTCATCCTCGCCCTTCACCTTGAAGCGGCTGAACCCGTAGGCGGTCAGTGTGCCCATCGACACCGCGAGCACGGTGGATATGATCGAGATGATCAGCGAGTTCTTGAAACGGTCGCCATAGCCTGACGACTTGACCTCGCCGGTCTTGCCGTTGCGCACCACCTTTTCGCCGCCATCAAACACCATCTGTTCCCACCACGGCGCGGCGGCATACTCTTCGGGAGTTGGCTGGTCGCGCAGTTGCGAGCGCTTGGTGAACAGCTTTACGAATGGCGATACCGTTGGCTCGAAAATCACCGTGGGCGGGATCGTGGTCGCCAGGTTGCGGGGTTTGAACGAGGTTGCCGCGATCCAGTAGATCGGGGTGAGCATGATTGCGAGCGCGACGAATACCGCAACGATCGCCATCCGGTTTGTAAGGATTTCCCGGGGGGTGCGTACGCCAGCCATCTTAGCGCGCCTTCACTTTGTTGAGATATTTCACATAGATATTGGTGATTGCGACCACCATGATCAGCACGATGTAGGCCAGCGCCGAAGACATGCCGGTCTGCCATTCCTGAAACGCCATCTTGTAGAGCCGGATGGCGATCAGCTCGGTCGTTGGTTGTGACGACAGCACATATGCCAGGTCGAAGGTCTTGAACGCTTCCATCGTGCGAAAGATGATGGCGATCATCAGGATCGGTGCGACCAGCGGCAGCGTGATGCGGAAGAAGGTGTAGACACCCGACGCGCGGTCGATCTCCGCCGCCTCATAGAGGTGTTTTGGCACTGCGGAGAGACCGGCCAGCGACAGCAGCATGACAAACGGGGCCCACATCCAGATATCGACAATGGCGATGGCGTAAAGCGCCATATCCGGATCCGCCAGCCATTCGAACTTATCGAGTCCGAGGAAATAGTTGATGATGCCGAAATTCGGATCATAGAGCAGCTTCCAGAACAACCCGACGACCGCCATCGACAGCATCATCGGCAGCAGCAGCAACGTCGTGATCAGACCTTTGGCGGGGATCGAACGGTTGAGCAACATGGCAAGGCCGAAGCCGACGATCACCTGTCCGGTGACCGATATCAGCACGTATTTGGCCGTGATCGAGAAATTCTTCCAGATGAAAGGATCGCTGAGCAGGTCGCGGTAATTCTGCAACCCGACAAAATTTGCCGGCGCGTTGGTCGAGGCCCTGAAATCCGTGAAGGAATAGGCCAGCGAATAAAGCAGCGGGAAAATGTTGAAAATGATCAGGAACGCAATTGTCGGAATGATGAACAGGTTGCGGATGGTCAGGTCGCTCAGCCCTTTCGCGGCGGCGCGCGAATTCGGGTCCAGATTGGTCATGACTGGGGACGCCACGGGATATCTTCCTTGCGTTTCAGATTGTTCGGGAAGGAAGGGGCGCCGCAGCGCCCCTTGTTGGTTGATTCCGGCGGGAAGCGGTTACTGTGCCCGACCGTACTTCTTGAAGGTGGCTTCCCAATCCGATGCCAGTGCATCGAGAGTGTCCTTGGCCGTGCCTTCGTTGCCCACGATGAAGGGGTACAGACGCTGGTTGGCCGCCGTCAGCAGTTCCGCGAATTCCGGCACTGCCCAGAAGTCCTTGACCTTGAACATGGTCTGGTAGAACGCCTCATTGTAAGGCGTTGCCTTGCGGAATTCCTCGGACTGAAGCACGGCAGCACTTGCGGTATAGCCGCCAAGTTCGGCCCAGCGCTTCTGGGTTTCGTCCTTGATGAACCATTCCAGAAATTTCATCGCTTCTTCCTGGTTCTCGGAATACTTGACGATGGAGATGCCCTGGCCGCCAAGCGCCGCATACTGATCGCCATCAGGTCCTGCCGGGTTGGCGAAGAAGCCGGTGTTGGCGGCATGCGGGTTGGAAGCCTCGTTGAGCAGGGCCGGGAAAAAGGCGAAATAGTTCATCGACATGGCCACCAGGCCTTCGGTGATCGCCTGGTTGTTTTCCACGAAGAAGGTCTTGGCCCAGCCCGGAGGGGTGAAACCGTAAAGCTTCTTGTAGTTTTCCAGCGCGGCAACAGCCTTGTCGCTGTTCACATAGCCGTCGACTTCATAGGTTTCGAAGTTGCCCAGATCCGCGCCATAGGAGAAGATCGCGTTTTCCACGCCCATGACCATCGCGTCATAGGAATTGTCGGTGTAAATGGCGATGCCATAGCGGTTTTCGTCGGGACGGTGGAAGAACTCGGCGATGTCGGTGAGCTGTTTCCAGTCCTTGGGCGGCGCCAGATCGTAGCCGTATTTCTCCTTGAAGGCGGTCATTTCAGCCGGATCTTCGAACCAGTCCTTGCGATAGGACCAGCCAACCGCATCGCCTTCAGCCGGAACCGCCCAGTACTTGCCCGAATTGCCCGGATACTCGGCATAATATTTCACGGTCGCGGGAGCCATGACTTCGCTGAGATTGTGCTCGTTGAAGAAGTCGGTCAGATCGACATAGTGGCCGCCTTCGGAGGCGGCACCAAGCCACTGGCTGTCGCCAACGATCATGTCGTAGGCAGAGCCGCGGGCGTTGAATTCGGTAAAGGCCTTGGTCTGAAAGTCAGCCCATGGCGTCGTTTCGACAGTCACCGAAACGCCGGTTTCCGCCTCGTACTCATTGACGAGTTCCTGAAGATAGTTAGCTGGGTCCCATTCGGCCCAGAAGATTGTCAATTCCTGTGCATACGCCGAAGTGCCGCTTGCCAAGGCAAGTGCAAGTCCCCCTGCGATGCTGATCATTTTAGTGCGCATTCTGATCTCCTCCCATTGATAGCCATTCGATTTCAACCGGCCGGCAAATTCAGGCTTTTGACCTGCATTCGCTGTGCTGCGAGTGCTGGCCTTCGTTGATATGTTTTGCACCTCTCATGCTTGGGTGACCCTCCACAGTCACTTTTTGCAATATCAATTTGGTATTACCAAATTTGGTTTCGGTCAACCGCTTCAATTGGTCTTACAGAATGTCTTATTGCATAAATATGACATGGAAAATGCTAGAAGGATTGAAAAACAGGCTTTTGTAAAGAAAATTCTCCATTAGACTGATGGGATGAGAAAGTGGAAAATTCCATGATTGGTAAGACCAGATTAGATTCCTGTCGGTGTTCTACCCTCATTCACCGCATCGGCAATGGCGGATCGGACCAGTGCGCAAGCTGCCCATTTGGCAACCTGGGAAGACTGTGTGTCGGACAATTGCCAGATATCCTTGAGTACGGTGTAGAGCTCGACGCCGAAGATCAGCGAGATGGCCTGGGCAAGGCGGTCAAACTCGGCTTCCGTCAAATGGCCGCGCAGCGGCGACAGCGCATCGTTGAGAAGGTCGATGCGGTGACCTCGGGTGAAACGGGGCTGATCGCCCGGCGTGCCGTCCTGCGCCCATTGTTCAAGCGACAATCTCAGCGCCGCCTTGAAGGTCGCCTCAAACTCGGAGATGCGGGGCAGGGCCTTGTCGAACAGGTCAAGGATGCGCTGCTCGGCGTCCTGGGTCTTGCCCTTCCATTTCAGGATTGGGCCAAGCGCCTCGTCGACCACTGCATGGACCAGCGCCGCCTGGTTGGGGAAATACCGGTAGGCGGTGGCGCGCGAAACCTCGGCGGCCTCGGCGACTTCGCTCACCGATGGCGTCAGGCCCGATTGCATCAGGCGGCTGGCGGTCGTCACCATCAATTTGCGTGTGCGGGCGCGGGGGCCGTGTTCGGGTTTCATGATTGTACCGGTTGACTGTTGTGAGACGTTGATACCATTATGATACTCACGTCTCAAAAATGGGCAACCCCGGTTTTCGAGTTTGCTAAGAACAAGCGGCAGCGTCAGGGAGCGGACGCTGGTTGTGGAGGGAGGAAGGTTTGAAACACGTCTATGTGGTCGGCACCGCCGACACCAAGGGGCCTGAACTCGCCTATCTGGCGGAAGTGATCGCAGGGACCGGCGTACCGGTGGTTCTGGTCGACGTCGGAACGCGCGAGCCTTCGATCAGGGTGGATATCGCGGCCAGCGAAGTCGCGTCCTGTCATCCGGACGGCGCCGGCGCGGTCTTGTCTGGCGATGACCGTGGGGTTGCGGTTGCAGCCATGAGCGTCGCCTTTTCAATTTTCATCACCGGCCGCCAGGATATTGCCGGCATCATAGGTATTGGCGGCGGCGGCGGAACATCGATTGTCACCGCCGGGATGCGTGGTCTGCCCTACGGCCTGCCCAAGATCATGGTCTCGACGCTGGCCTCGGGCGATGTCGGTCCCTATGTCGATATTTCCGATATTGTGATGATGCCCTCGGTCACCGATTTTGCCGGTCTCAACCAACTCAGCCGCATGATTGTTCACAACGCGGCCCATGCAATCTCCGGGATGGTTGGCTCGGTCTACCAGGCGCGCGAAGAGCAAAGCTCGGTCGGCCTGACCATGTTCGGCGTGACCACGCAGTGCGTCACCGCGATGGTCGAGCAGCTCAAGTCCAGCCATGATTGCATGGTGTTCCATGCGACCGGTGTTGGCGGGCGAACCATGGAAAAGCTGGTCGATGACGGGGTCCTGTCGGGCGTGCTCGACATCACCACCACCGAAGTCTGCGACTTGCTCGTCGGTGGCGTGCTGCCGGCTACGCAGGCGCGTTTTGATGCAATCGCGCGCACTGGCGTTCCCTATGTCGGCTCCGTTGGGGCGCTCGATATGGTCAATTTCTGGGCCCCGGAAACCGTGCCTGCAGCTTTTGCGGGACGTCAATTCTATCATCACAACAGCAATGTCACACTGATGCGCACGAACCAGGAGGAATGCCGACGGATCGGCAACTGGATCGGACGCAAGCTCAGCGCCTGCAATGGCCCGCTGCGATTTCTCATTCCCGAACGCGGCGTTTCGGCGCTGGATATCGAGGGCGGCGCATTTTTCGATCGGGAGGCGGATGAAGTTCTGTTCGCCGCGATCGAAGACGCCTTCGATGCCTCCGCCGACCGGCGGATCGAGCGACTGCCGCTTCACATCAATGACCCGGCCTTTGCCAAGGCCGCGGTCGAGACTTTCCTGTCACTTACCTGAAAGAGCACCTTATGCCTGCTATACCCCGCAAGGACATTCTCGCCCGGCTCAACTCCATGGTTGCGCAAGGCCTTCCCATCATTGGCGGAGGCGCCGGAACCGGGCTTTCGGCCAAGGCGGAGGAAGCCGGAGGCATCGACCTGATCATCATCTACAATTCAGGGCGATACCGCATGGCCGGACGTGGCTCTGCTGCAGGGCTGCTGGCCTACGGAAACGCCAATGAAATCGTCAAGGAAATGGCAGTGGAGGTGTTGCCGGTGGTGCGCACCACGCCGGTACTTGCCGGCGTAAACGGCACCGACCCGTTTGTGCTGATGCCGCAATTCCTGGCGGAACTGAAATATATGGGTTTTTCCGGCGTGCAGAATTTCCCCACCATCGGCCTGTTTGACGGCGCGATGCGGCAGAGTTTCGAGGAAACCGGCATGGGCTTCGGTCTGGAAGTCGACATGATTGCCGCCGCCCACGAACTCGATCTGTTGACGACGCCTTATGTGTTCAACACCGGCGAAGCCGAAGCAATGGCGCGCGCCGGCGCCGACATCATCGTGGCGCATATGGGCGTGACCACCGGCGGCAGCATCGGTGCGACATCGGCAAAAAGTCTCGATGATTGCGTCGCCGAGATCGATGCCATCGCGGCTGCGGCGCGCGGCATCCGCGCCGACATCATCATTCTGTGTCACGGCGGGCCGATTTCGATGCCCGACGATGCTGCCTATGTGCTGTCGCGCTGCAACGGCTGTCACGGATTTTACGGAGCCAGTTCAGCAGAACGGCTGCCCGCCGAAACCGCCATCCGCGACCAGATCCGCAATTTCAAATCCCTGCCGAACCTGAAAGGAACCCAGTCATGAGCGAGACCTTGTTTGTCTATCCGGAAGCCGTCGACCGTTTTGCCTTCGATTGGGGTCACCTGACGGTGACTTGCGGGCCATCGGTCAACGGTGCCGGCCGGTTTTCCGCCGGTGTCGTGCATGTTCCGCCCGGCCAGGGCCATTCCCGGCACAATCATCCCGGCGCCGAGGAAATCATCTATGTGCTGGAAGGCAATGGCGAACAGATGGTCGAGGATACAAAGGGCAATCCGGTGACCGAACAGGTGCGCCCCGGCTGCACTATCTTCGTGCCGGAAAGCCGCTTTCATTCGACACTGAACACCGGCGACAAACCGATGAAGCTGTTCGTGGTCTACAGCCCGGCCGGCCCGGAGGAGCTCCTTAGGGAACTTCCCGATTTCCGTCTTGTCCCGCCGCCGCACGCTTGAACAGGGAGCTGACAAAGATGCACGATATTTCCCCCTTGCACGCCGCTTCGGCCGATGATCTGCCCTACCGCTTTGCGGACCTGGATGCAGCCATGGAGACAGCCGGGCTCGATGCCCTGGTCGCGACATCGAAACACAATGTCCGCTATCTTTTGGGCGGCTATCAGTTCATCTTCTTCTCGGCGATGGATGCCATCGGACAAAGCCGTTATCTGCCGGCCTTTGTCTATGTTCGCGGAAAGCCGGACAGCACCGGATACTTCGCCAACAAGATGGAGATCCATGAGCACAAGGTGTCGCCGTTCTGGGTTCCCGAGTTCCGTCCCGATCATTGGGGCTCGGTGGACACCATGAAAGCTGCCGCCGCGCACTTGCAGAAATGCGGGGTTGCGAGCGGCCGGATCGGGTTCGAGGCCGGGTTCATGCCCAAGGACGGGTTTGATGCGCTCACGCAAGCCTTGCCGCAGGCGACGCTGGTCGATGCCAGCATGGAACTCACCCGGCTGCGCATGATCAAGTCCAAGCCGGAGCTCGACTTGTTGCGCGAGGCCACTGCGCGGATCAGCCAATCCATGCAGGCGACAATCCTTGCATCAGGCGAAGGCAGTTCGAAACACCAGATCATCGAACGTCTGCGTCAGGAAGAGACCAGACGCGAGCTGGCGTTCGAATATTGCCTGCTGACACTCGGCGACAGTCATGTCCGGGCCGGCTCGGACCAGAGCTGGAACAAGGGCGAGGTGATGTCCATCGATTCGGGTGGCAATCTTCATGGCTATATCGGCGACATCTGCCGGATGGGCGTGCTTGGCGAACCCGATGCCGAACTGGTCGATCTGCTGGCCGAGATCGAAGCCGTGCAGCAGGCAGCTTTCGCCTGTATCGCTCCGGGCCGGACCGGTGCGGAGATGATTGCCGCAGGCGAGGCAGAGCTCCGGCGCGGACCCAATGCAAAGCACAATGATTTCTTCGCGCATGGCATGGGTCTGATCAGCCACGAAGCGCCGTTCCTGATGACAAACCACCCTGTGGCCTATGAAGGTGTCGATGCGGACAAACCGTTCCGTCCCGGCATGGTTCTTTCGGTGGAAACCACGCTGCAGCACCCGAGGCGTGGATACATCAAGCTCGAGGACACCATCATCGTCACCGATGACGGACATGAATTGTTCGGCGACGACAATCGCGGATGGATCGTCAGTTCGACGTAATCGATGTTGCGTTCAAACGGACAATTTGAACGCTAACGTACCTGATCAGGCGCGGGCGATGTGGTGCTGGGCCGTTGCCTTATCGCCGGACCAGTCAACGCCGGCGATTCCGGTCAGGAAACCGTCGGCATAGCGGCCGCCCGGCGCCTGCGGCAGGGCTTTCGCCGACAGGGTTTCGGCATCGATTTTCCCGTCAATCAGCTCGCGAAACAGTCCGCAGAGACTGACGAAACCTTCGGACTGGGGTGACAGGCGCAGCGATGCCACGCCGGCCTCACGCAGGCCGGGCACCTGATAGGCCGCGTTGGCGCAGCTTGCCGAGAGCGTCTGGACTCCGTTGACCGCCAGAAACGGCTGTCCGTCCAGGGTGTCGACCGCGCGGCCATCTGGATCGTCGCCGCAAACGAACTGGCAATTGTCCTTGGCCCGATCATGCAGACGCGCGTGATAGCAGCGCCCCGAGATCGCCAGCGGCAAGCGGCCCCATCCCCACACCTCGATCGGGATTGTCGCGGCCTTGGCCAGGGTGGCAATCGAGCTCAGCGGCAATTCCGGCGGCAGGCAGATGCGTGTTGCGCCGCGCGCGGCGAGCCAGCCCAGCGTGCCTTCATTGTAGACATTGACCAAGGGGCCGACGGAGAAGGCGGCGTCGGCGGCAAGATGTGCCATTGTCGAAAGGTCGTTGACCTCGACCTCAAGCCCCATGTCGGCCAGTTCGGCGGTCAGCTTGCGTTCGCGCTTGAGCGTGATCAATGCGAGGCTGGTCATGGCAACCGTCTTTCCCGCCGCCTGCAGACGCTCGACGACTTCGGGGAAATGAACCTGGTAAAACGGCAGCCGCTTGGAGCAGACCAGTTCGCCCAGCACCACGGTTTCGACCGGTGCCTCGTCGGCGAGCCGCAGATAAAAGTCACGCCAGATGGCAGCGTCCCAGAAAAACTGGTTCGGTCCGACAGTCAGTTCCATGTTCGTGTATCCCTCTCGCCTATCTCCATGTCTTGCGATAGGCCCCGGTGGTAGCGGCCTGGCCTTCTGTCAGGCTGGCAAGTGTGCCAGGCGGCACCGGATTTCCCGCCGCCACCGCTTCAACCGCGCTGCGGAAACTGCGCACCACCTGCGCCACATAGGAGCGTGATCGCTGCCTGCCCTCGATCTTGAGGGCCGTCACGCCGGCTTTCGCCAGCGCCGGGATCAGATCCTTGGCGTCCAGGCTGCTGGGGTCTTCGAATACATAGCCGGTTTTGTCGCCCGAGTGGAAACAGCCCTTGCACAGCGTCGGGTATGGCGCTGGCGCGTCCTTGGCGTTGCGGTGGATGGTGTAGCCGCCAAGTTTGGCTGCCAGTTCGCCTCTGGTTTCTTCATATTGCACATGCGAGGGCGGTGAGCAGACACCGTTCATGTTGGGTGATTTGCCGGTGATGTAGGACGACAGCGAACAGCGTCCCTCCGCCATCACGCAAAGCCCGCCAAACACGAAGACTTCGGTTTCCACTTCGATCTCGCGATTGATCGCGGCGATTTCGGCGACAGTGAGCACCCGTGGCAGCACAACGCGGCGTACTCCAAAGGCTGATGCGTAGAAGTTGATGGCGTCGGGATTGGCTGCCGCGGCCTGCACCGAAAGATGACGTCGCAGGCCAGGGTGATGCTCGTTTGTGTGGGCCAGAAGGCCCAGATCGGCCAGAATGACCGCATATGCGCCCGCGGTTTCAGCGTCGGCCACCGCGCGGTGCCAGAGCTGTTCCGCCCCGGCACGAGGAAAGGTGTTGATCGCCACCAGCACCTTGGCGTCACGATGGCGGGCATAGGCAACGCCAGCAGCCAGTTCCTCACGACTGAAGTTCAGGCCGGGGAAGTTGCGGGCATTGGTTTCATCGGCAAAGCCGCAATAGATGGTGTGGGCTCCGGCGTCGACTGCGGCGCGCAGGGCTGCCGGGGTGCCGGCAGGGCAGACGAGTTCCATCATTGCGGCATCTCCGCCCGGCGCAACGGCATGCCGGTCCTGCGTGCGACAAGATCGATGAACGGGTACAGAAGCGTGCTGAATGGTCCCGAAAAACCGGCTATTTCCGCGCCCAGATCAAGCTCGGAATCATCAATGGCGTTGCGCAGCGCCAAGGCGGCGGCGGTGTCGCCGTCAATCACCAGATCGCGCGAGAAAAACAGCGCATCGCCATCCCAGGTGCCGTGCACCAGACCCAGCAGCGCAGCCAGCGGCCCGGCGATACGTGCGTCTGCCGCGGGCGGGTGGCGGTGCAGGGTGATGCGCATGGCTGTCGGGTGAGGATGCAGCAGCAAGGTGACAGGCAGATCGGTGGGGACAATGGCAAACCGGCAACCGGCATGCGGCCCCAACCGGTCGATCAGTCCCGGGTGACGGATGACAAGCCGCCGCGCCAGCATTGTCAGCGCCTGGGCCAAAGGTGTCAGCGGCGCCGCTCGCAGGACGCCGGCCAGCAGCGCCGGGATGGTGGGAAATGACGTGTGAATATCGGACACATGAGCCTCGGTCGGAAGACGGCAGTTGTTATGCGAGTCTAATCGCGTGGCGGCGTGGAAGACTTGACATATGTCAAGTTGAAGCGCGAAGCGGGCTGTTAACACATCAGAATCCCAGCCAAGGAAATCATCTTGGACGCCATCCACCGCCATCTTCCCGTCTTTGCAAATCTGCGCTCGTTTCTCGAATGGTCGGAGGGACAGGGGGATTTGTTGCGGGTTGCTCGACCCGTGGCAACCAGCCAGCAGATGACCGCGGTCCATATGAAGGTGTTGCGGGCGGGCGGGCAGGTGCTGCGGTTTGACCAGCCGGTGTTACCCGACGGCCGCACCTCTGACGTCCCGGTGGTGGCAAACATCTTCGGCACACGCCGCCGCGTCGCAGCCGGTCTGGGATTGCTGCCCGAACAAATCGCCGATTTCGGAGGGTTTCTGGCCGAATTGCGCGCACCTGCCCCGGTTGACGGGATGCGCGATGCGCTGTCTCGCTGGCCGATGCTGAAGGCCGCGCTGAGCACCCGGCCCCGCATGTTGCGCAAGGCGCCGGTGCACAATGTGGTGACGGAAACCCCCGACCTGACGAGGCTGCCGGTGCAGACCTGCTGGCCCGGTGATGCCGGACCGCTGATCACCTGGCCGGTTGTGCTGACACGGCCCCGGGGCAGTGACGCGCAAGCTGTCGCAAATTATAATGCGGGCGTCTATCGCGCGCAGGTGCTGGGCCCTGACCGGCTGATCCTGCGCTGGCTGGCGCATCGCGGAGGTGCGGCGCATCATCGCAGCTGGGCGCGCGAGGGTGAACCGATGCCTGTGGCCATTGTGCTGGGGGCCGATCCGGCAACCTTGCTGGCCGCAGCGCTTCCCTTGCCCGAAACCGTGTCCGAACTGGCATTTTCAGGCGTTCTTCGCGGCACGCGCACGGAACTGGTGCCGGCACGAACGGTGCCGCTTCTGGTACCTGCCCATGCCGAAATGGTGCTGGAAGGCTGGGTTTCCGCGACCGAAACCGCGCCGGAGGGGCCGTTCGGGGATCACACCGGCTATTACAATGCGGTCGAGAGATTTCCGGTGATGCAGGTGACCGCCCTGACCCATCGATCCAATCCGCTTTACCTGTCAACCTCGACCGGACGTCCCCCGGATGAACCGTCGGTCATCGGCGAGGTGTTCAACGATCTGGTCCTGCCGGTGATACGCCAGCAAATTCCGGAAATACGCGATCTCTGGTTGCCGCCCGCTGCCTGTTCCTATCGGATAGCGGTGGTGGCAATCGACAAGCGTTATCCGGGGCAGGCGCGCCGCGTCATGATGGCGTTGTGGGGAATGTTGCCGCAGTTCAGCTATACCAAGATGGTGATCGTGGTGGATGCCGACATTGACGTGCGCAACTGGGATGACATCGCCTGGGCCATGGCCACAAGGATGGACCCGGGGCGCGATGTGCTGATGCTGGATCGCACGCCCATGGATTACCTCGACTTTGCCTCGCCGGTTGAGGGGCTTGCGGGCAAGATGGGCATTGACGCGACCACAAAGATCGGCACCGAAACCTCGCGCGAGTGGGGTCAGGTTATCGCGACCTCACCGGAGGCCGAGGCTTTCGCCGACAATCTGCTGGCTGAAATCGGAGGCGCGCGATGAGGGTTATTCTGGGTGTTTCGGGGGCTTCGGGCGCGGCCTTGTCGGTCGCGGCCGCAGGGCATCTGCGCGCGCTGGGCGCCAGCATAGATCTGGTGGTAAGTGCGGCGGCGGAACGGACGCTGGCTACGGAATGCGGCCCCGACGCCCTGGCGCAACTGACCGCCCTTTGCGATCGAAACCATAATCTGCGTGATGTGGGCGCAACCATTGCCTCGGGTTCTTCGCCGGTGGCGGGGATGCTGGTTGCTCCCTGTTCGATGCGCAGCCTGGCCGCGATCTCCATGGGGCTGGACGATAATCTGCTTACCCGCGCGGCGAGCGTGCAGTTGAAGGAGCGCCGGCCGCTGGTTCTGCTGGCGCGGGAAACACCCTTGACGCTGGCCCATCTGCGCAACATGACGGCGGTGACGGAAATGGGAGGCATCGTCATGCCACCGGTGCCGGCATTTTATATGTGTCCCCGGACAACTGACGAGATCGTGCAGCAGATCGCGGCTCGGGCGGTTGACCTGCTGCGTCTTGGTGCTCCGGTCGCGCAAGCCTGGGCGGGCGAGGCCCAATGACGAAATTTTCCGGGCATCCCGTCCTCTCTGAATCCTGAAGCAAGCCGCGAACCGGCCTTCAGATTGCGAGGGAAACATGCCTGTTCTCGCGGTGCTTGAGCGAAGGTCCGGTCGAAGGTCTCAACAGTTCGGGTCTGGCGCGCCGTTCATTGCGAGGATCGCCGAACTTGCGTGCCTTCCGACCGAAATGCGTTTATTGCTGGATGGCGACGGAGAGCCGAGGACAATGACCAAAACCGGGGATCGGACAGACATCGGCATGGTCGAGGCCGCACGCGGGCTGCTTGTCCGTACGGTCGAACTTCATGACGGGCGCGTTAAAGCCTACCACATTGTCTCGCCAACAGACTGGAACATCATGGCGCACGGTATTGTGGCACGGTGCCTGGCCACACTCGACGGGCATGACGAGGCCGGCAGGATTTCGTCTGCCCATCCGGTGGGCAACGCCATCGATCCTTGCGTCGCCTGTGAAGCGAGGGCAGCCTGATGCACGAGATGTCGATCTGCGAAAGTATTCTGGGCGTTTTGAAGGATCAGGCGCGCGAGCAGAAATTCGACCGGGTCAAGCGGGTCTGCGTCGAGATCGGGCCGTTTTCAGGGGTCGAAATCGAGGCGCTGAAATTCGGCTTCAATGTCGTCATGCGCGGTTCCATTGCCGAAGACGCCATACTGGATATCATCGAGACACCGGCCAAAGCCTGGTGTTTCTCCTGCGGAAAGGACATCGTCATCGAACAACGGTATGATGCGTGTCCCGACTGCGGATCGCACCAGTTGCAGGTGACAGGTGGCGAGGAATTGCGGATCAAGCAACTGGAGGTCAACTGATGTGTACGGTTTGCGGATGCGGAGAAGGTGAAGTCCGGGTCGAGGGCGCCGACAAGGCGCATGCCCATCACCACGGCCACCATCATGATCATCACCCCCACAGCCATGATCACGGCGGCTCGATCGACTATGGCACAGGCCCCGCCGGTGCGAGCGTCGCCAGCATGAGCCAGGGCCGGATGATCCAGCTCGAACACGACATTCTCGCCAAGAACAACAGTTACGCGGCTGAAAACCGCGGCTTTTTCTCAAGCCACGGCATTCTGGCGCTCAATCTCGTCTCCAGTCCCGGGTCCGGCAAGACGGCTTTGCTGGTCAAGACCATCGAACTGCTTGACGGCCGGCTCAAGAGCTATGTGGTCGAGGGGGACCAGCAGACCTCCGCCGACGCCGAGCGCATCCGTGCAACCGGCGCGCCCGCGATCCAGATCAACACCGGCAAGGGCTGCCATCTCGATGGCCACATGGTCGGTCACGCTGTCGAGCATCTGGCGCCCGGGGACGGCTCCGTGCTGTTCATTGAAAATGTCGGCAATCTGGTCTGCCCGGCGGCTTTCGATCTGGGTGAGGCGCACAAGGTGGTGATCCTGTCGGTGACCGAAGGCGAGGACAAGCCGCTGAAGTACCCCGACATGTTCGCGGCTTCGGATCTGGTGTTGATCAACAAGACCGATCTGCTGCCCTATCTTGATTTCGATGTGGATGCGGCAATCGCCAACGCCCGCAAGGTCAATCCGGCGATCAAGATACTGCAGGTCTCGGCACGCAGCGGTGAAGGCATGGAAGCCTGGATCGCCTGGCTGGCGGCGGCGCGGGCGATGGCGCTGGCGGGTCATCGGCTGGGCGCGGCGGCGGAATAGGAGAACGATCAATGTGTCTGGCAATCCCGGCGAAAGTAATTGCGCTCGAAGCAAATGACATGGCGGTGGTGGCGCTGGAAGGCATCAAGAAACGCATTTCGGTGGCGCTGCTCGATGAGGTCGCTGTCGATGACTACGTGCTGATCCATGTCGGCTATGCGTTGCACCGGGTCAGTCCCGAGGAAGCCGCGCGAACGCTGGCATTGATGGCAGAAGCCGGAATTCTGAAGGAAGAACTCGAAGAGATTGCGGGGAACGAAGCATGAAATATGTCGACGAATTCCGCGATGGCGATCTGGCCGCAAACCTGGCAGCCAAGATCAGCGCCGAGGCGCGTCCTGATCGCAGCTATCATCTCATGGAGTTTTGCGGCGGGCACACACATGCGATCTTCCGTTATGGCGTGCAGGACCTGATGCCGGACAATGTCAAGTTCGTCCACGGCCCGGGATGTCCGGTCTGCGTGCTGCCGGTGCGCCGCCTCGATGACGCGGTGGAACTGGCCGAGCGCTATGACGTGATCCTGTGCTCTTACGGCGACATGATGCGTGTGCCGGGCACCAAACAGCGCTCGCTGATCCGCGCCAAAGCCGATGGCGCCGATATCCGAATGGTCTATTCGACCATCGACGCCTTGAAGATCGCCCGCGACAATCCGGACCGTCAGGTGGTGTTCTTCGGCATCGGTTTCGAGACGACAACGCCGCCAACGGCGGTGGCGATCCATCAGGCAGAGGCCGAAGGGCTCGAAAACTTCACGGTGTTCTGCAACCATGTGCTGACGCCTTCGGCGATTGGCCATATTCTGGAATCGCCGGAAGTGCGGGATCTCGGAACGGTGAAGATCGACGGCTTTCTCGGACCGTCGCATGTCAGCTCGGTGATCGGTTCGGAGCCTTACGAGTTCTTCGCCGAGGAGTTCGCCAAGCCGGTCGTCATTGCAGGCTTTGAACCGCTTGACGTGATGCTGTCGGTGCTGATGCTGATCCGCCAGATCAATGAGGGCAGGGCCGAAGTCGAGAACGAGTACACCCGCGTGGTCACCCGGGAAGGCAATCTGAAGGCCCAGAAACTGGTTTCCGAAATTTTCGAACTGCGCCAGAGTTTCGAGTGGCGCGGGCTTGGCGAAGTGCCCTACAGCGCTTTGCGCATCCGCGACGCCTATGCCGCATTCGATGCGGAGAAGCGCTTCGAGATTTCCGAGAAACAGTCGCGCGAGGTCAAATCCTGCGAATGCCCGGCGATCCTGCGCGGGGTGAAGAAGCCGACCGACTGCAAGCTGTTCGGAACGGTGTGCACACCGGACAATCCGATGGGATCGTGCATGGTGTCATCGGAAGGTGCTTGCGCGGCCTACTGGAGTTACGGCCGTTTCCGCGGTCCTGCCGGTGCCGACAAGGAAGTCGCCGCATGAACATGGCTGACACTCGGGCTTCGAAGAGAACCGGCGCCATCGACATGACCCATGGCGGCGGTGGACGGGCGATGGCCGAGCTGATCCGCGATCTGTTCCACCGGCACCTTGGCAATCCGATCCTCGCTCAGGGCAATGATGCGGCGCTGATCGAGGTGCCCCCGGGGCGTCTGGTGATGGCGACGGACGGCCATGTCATCTCGCCGCTGTTTTTCCCCGGTGGCGACATAGGCTCGCTGTCGGTGCATGGCACGCTCAACGACGTGGCCATGGCGGGCGCCAGGCCGCTTTACCTCACCGCCGGTTTCATACTCGAGGAAGGCTTTCAGCTGGCCGATCTGGAGCGGATCGTCATCTCGATGGCGCATGCGGCGCGCGAGGCTGGCGTTCCGGTGATCACGGGCGACACCAAGGTGGTTGAAAAAGGCAAGGGCGACGGGGTGTTCATCACCACCACCGGTCTTGGCGTGGTGCCGGAGGGTGTGCGGGTTTGCGCCGACCGGGCGAAGGCCGGACAGGCGATCTTGCTGTCGGGCCCGATCGGCGATCATGGCGTGGCGATCATGTCGAAACGCGAAAATCTCGAATTCGAAACGGAAATCCTTTCCGACAGCGCCGCCCTGCACGGATTGGTCGCGGAGATGATCGGGGCTGTTCCGCAGATCGCGGTGCTGCGCGATCCGACACGCGGCGGACTTGCCGCGACGCTGAACGAAATCGCCAGATCGGGCAATGTCGGCATGATGCTCGACGAGGCGGCGATTCCGCTCAGGCCGGATGTCGCCGCGGCCTGCGAGATGCTGGGGCTGGATCCGCTCTACGTTGCCAACGAGGGCAAGCTCGTCTGCCTGTGCGAGGCGGCGGATGCGGACAAGCTGATTGCGCTCATGCGCGCCAATCCGCTGGGCAAGGATGCTGCGCGCATCGGAACTGTCACCGACGACAATGCAAACCTTGTTCAGATGAAAACCGGCTTCGGCGGCACGCGGGTGGTCGACTGGCTTGCCGGTGAGCAATTGCCGAGGATCTGCTGAGCCATGCGCATCCTGTTCCTCTGCCACAGCTTCAATTCTCTCAGCCAGCGGCTGTTTGTGGAGCTGGGCGAGAGGGGACATGAGATTTCGGTCGAGTTCGATATCAATGATGCGGTGGCTGTCGAGGCGGTTGAGCTGTTTTCCCCCGACATCATCGTCGCGCCCTTCCTCAAGCGCGCCATCCCGCAGAGCATCTGGGAAAGCCGGATCTGCCTTGTGGTTCATCCCGGACCGGCAGGGGACGGCGGACCATCAGCGCTCGACTGGGCGATCCTGAATGGCCAGACCGAATGGGGCGTGACAGTGCTGCAGGCCGAGAACGGTCTGGATGCGGGTCCGGTGTGGGCGCATCGCCGCTTTGTGATGCGCGATGCGCCGAAATCGAGCCTTTACCGGCATGAAGTGACAGAAGCCGCAACCCAGGCGGTACTCGAGGCGATTGACAGGATCACCCAAGGTGCGAAGCCGGTCAGCATGCAGTCGCTGGGGGCGGTGCCGATCTGGCGCGACGGCATGAGGCAGCACTCCCGCGCGATCGACTGGGCGCGTGACGACACCGAAACGGTGCTGCGCAAGATCGCTTCCGCGGATGGAATGCCGGGTGTGCGCGATGAAATGTTCGGCCATGAGGTTTATCTCTTCAATGCCCACTCCGCGAAAGATCTGCCGGAGAGCGAGCCGGGAGCTGCAATCGCACGCTCCGGCGGAGCCATCGCGAGGGCAACGCGTGACGGGGCTGTGTGGATCGGACATGTCCGCAAGGCCGGACCGAAAACCATCAAGCTGCCCGCGACACAGGTGTTTGCGGCTGAGGCGAGGAACCTCCCGGAAATGCCGGGCCTTGACGAGATCCGCTATGAGGAGGCGGATGCGGTCGGTTTTCTCGATTTTCGCTTCTACAATGGCGCGATGGGGACCGAGACCTGTCAACAATTGCTTGCAGCCTGGCACGAGGCCGTTGCCCGTCCGACGCGGGTGATCGTGCTTTCGGGCGGGCCGGATCACTGGTCAAATGGCCTCAATCTCAACATGATCGAGGCGGCAGACAGTCCGGCCGACGAGTCGTGGGCCAACATCAACGCCATGGATGATCTGGCCGAAGCCATCATCCGCACCACCGGCAAGATCGTCGTTTCGGCTGTCGGCGGCAATGCAGGCGCGGGCGGCGTGTTTCTGGCGCGTGCGGCCGATGCGGTCTGGCTGCGCCAGGGTGTCATCCTCAATCCGCATTACAAGGATATGGGCAATCTCTACGGATCGGAATTCTGGACCTATCTGCTGCCGCGTCATGCCGGAGCCGACAACGCCATGCGCATAGCCGCTGCGCGCCTGCCGATGGGCGCCAACGAAGCGCTTTCGCTCGGTCTGGCCGACAGGATTGTCGAAGCCGGATGGGCGGAATTTGACGAAACGGTGCGCGACATGGCGATCAGCCTCGCCAATTGCCCCGATATTCAAAGCCGGCTGGATGAAAAGGCCCGGCGGCGCGCAGCGGACGAGGCGGTCAAACCGCTTGCCGACTACCGCGCCGAGGAACTTGGCCGGTTGCGGCGCAACTTTTATGGTTTCGACCCGAGCTACCACGTCGCACGACATAATTTCGTTTACAAGGTCGCCAAGTCGCGCACGCCGATCACCATTGCTCGCCACCGGGCGACCGCTCAGATGATGCAGGCGCACAGGAAGGCTGCGTCATGACGGAGCTTCCGACAATCCTGGTGGTCAATGACCAGGTCCGTTCGCTGGAATCGCTGGAGCGTATTCTCAACGAGAATTTCGAGGTCAGCACCGCTGCAACCCGGAAGGGGAGATCTCGATCCGGGGTGAAAAGAGCCGCAATGGCAACGTCGTTCGGGTATCCGACAATGGACCGGGACCGGGCATTGCGCCTGACCGAGGCGGCTCGCGGGTCGCTGGGCCATTGGCTGAAAATCGATAACGGGCGGATGGCCAACTACCAGATCGTCGGCCGACCACGTGGAATTTTTCGCCGCGATCTGGACGGCACTCCGAGGCCGCCGGAGCAGGCGCTTGCGGGCGCATCGGTTCGTCCGGCGAGACCGAGCCGGTGGCGGTTCAGCATATTGTCCGTTCCTTCGATCCGTATCTCGTCTGCACGGTGCACTGAGGCTGCGTGATGGACGCAGCTTCAGACAGAATTGGACGACGGTTCCGGATACGGGGACTGGTTCAGGGTGTCGGATTTCGCCCGCATGTCTGGCGGCTGGCGACGGAGGAGGGGCTTGTCGGCCATGTGCTCAACGACGGAGCCGGTGTTGAGATCGAAGTCTGGGGCAGCATAGCAGCTCAGAGCCGGTTTAATGACAGGCTCTCGAACGAAGCCCCGCCGCTTGCCCGCATCGATTCTATCAGCTGGGAAGCGCTGGACCAAAACCCGGCAGCGGGCGGGTTCCGGATCATCAAGAGCGGCGGCGGCGAAATTTCGACGGGCGTGGTGCCGGATGCGGCGAGCTGTCCCGCCTGCCTGGCTGAGATCAGCGATCCGTCCAACCGGCGGTTCGGCTACGCTTTCACCAATTGCACCCATTGCGGCCCGCGGCTTTCGATCGTGCATTCGATTCCCTACGACCGGGCGCGGACATCGATGAACGCCTTTCCGATGTGTCAGGAGTGTTCACGCGAGTATGAAGATCCCTCCGACCGGCGATTTCATGCGCAACCCAATGCCTGCGCGGTGTGCGGACCCCGGCTCTGGCTGGAAGACGGCAATGGCGAAATCGATTGCGACGATCCACTCCTGGAGGTGGCGGGCCGGATCCGCTGCGGCGAAATCGTTGCGATCAAGGGCATCGGCGGGTTTCACCTGGCCTGCGACGCGACAAGCCAGACGGCTGTCACAAAACTGAGGGAGCGCAAGCGCCGTGCCGCCAAGCCGCTGGCCGTCATGGCGCGAGACACCTCCCAGATCGGCCGGTTCTGTGCGGTCTCGGCGCAAGAGCAGGAATTGCTCCACTCCAGTGCCGCGCCTGTGGTGGTGCTGCGCAATGACGGCGAAGCTCTCGCTCCTGGCGTTGCTCCGGGGCAGATCCGGACCGGGTTCATGTTGCCCTACTCACCGTTGCACCACCTGCTCATGCAGGCGCTTGACCGGCCTATTGTTCTTACCTCCGGCAATCTCTGCGATGAACCGCAGGCGATCGACAACGAGGACGCGCGCCTGCGGCTCACCGGCGTTGCAGACCTGTGGCTGATGCATGATCGCGACATCATCAACCGTCTCGACGATTCGGTTGTCCGGCTTGACGCGCCCGGCCCGCACATCCTGAGACGGGCGAGAGGACTTGCGCCAGCGCCGCTTCCGCTCGCAGCCGGGTTTGCAGGCCACTCGCCGGTCCTTGCCATGGGAGGCGAACTCAAATCGACCTTCACGCTGCTTCAGGGCGGGCAGGCGATAGTCTCGCAGCATCTGGGGGATCTGGAGGAGGCGGCGAGCCATGCCGATTATCGCAAGGCGATTACGCTCTACCGGAATATCTTTCGCTTCGATCCGGAGGTGATCGCGATTGATCTGCATCCGGATTATCTCTCATCCCAATGGGGCGCGGCGCTGGCGGAAGAAACCGGGGCAAGGCTGGTGCGCGTCCAGCACCACCATGCTCATCTGGCCAGTTGCCTTGCCGAGCATGGGGTCGAGCCCGGAGATGACCTGACAGTTGGCGTGGTCATGGACGGTCTCGGGTTTGGGGCTGACGGCAGCATCTGGGGCGGTGAATTCCTCCTGGGCGGCTATGACGGCTTTGAACGAGCCGGACACTTTGCGCCGGTTCCGCTGCCGGGCGGTGCGCAGGCGATGCGCGAACCGTGGCGCAACACGGTCGCTCATCTCCATGCGGCTTTCGGCCCGGACTGGTTCGCGCAGGTATCCGGCACACAGCTTGATGCGGCGCTCGCGGTCCGGCCGCTCGGTGTCATCGGACAGATGATCACCCAAAAGCTCAACTCGCCGCTGTCGTCTTCGGCCGGTCGTCTGTTCGATGCGGTCGCAGGCACCCTTGGCCTGTGCGCGGATCGTCAGCAGTATGAAGGCCAGGCGGCGATGGAGATGGAAGCACTGGCCACCCCTTGTCTTGCGGGCACATCGGGATATCCGGTCGCCATCACGCGGGATAAAGGCGCCTATGTGCTGTCATGGACGCCGCTGTGGGAGGCGTTGATTGAAGACCTCTCCAGTGGAGCCAGCCCCGGGACGATTGCCGCGTGTTTCCACCTCGGGCTTGCGGACGCGCTGACTGACACTGCGATGCGCATCGCCGCCGATGCCGGTGTGCAACGGATCGTACTTTCAGGCGGGGTGATGCAGAACCGGATTCTGCTGGAAGCATTGCATGGCCGGCTTCAGCGTGAAGGGTACACCGTTCTGGCCCATGTCCGTGTGCCTGCAAATGATGGCGGACTGTCGCTCGGCCAAGCCGTGATTGCTGCTGTGCAGACCAGATGATCCCGCTCACAGTGAATCCGACCGGCGTGTTACGACCGCGAACCGACACAAGATGATCGTCGTGCGTTATCAAACTCCGGGCAAGATCAAATCAGTCAACCAGGGCGCCGTGTTTTGAAATGACCTTGGCGGCAAGGTCGGCTCCGGCCTTGATCGCCGGTGCGAGGTCTTCTTTGTCCAGATAACCGGCAAGAAAGCCGGCATTGAAACTGTCGCCCGCGGCGGTGGTGTCGACGACGCTGTCGACCCGGACCGGGTCATGCCGGCCGATCCCGCCGCCGCTGAGGCTGACAATTTCGCCAGGGCCGTTCTTTACCACCACAAGCGATGCGCCAGCTTCGGCATAACGCGAGGCGGTGGCCTGCGGCGTCGCGTCACCGAAGAAATGCGCCTCGTCTTCATGGGAGGGCAGAATGATGTCGCTGACAGCGGCGGCGGACATCACCGCCTGCCGCATCATTTCGGGCGTGTCCCAGAGGCGAGGCCGCAGATTCGGATCGAACGCCACCGTGACACCCTTCCGCCGTGCCGCCGAAATGGCGTTCAACAATTCTGTGCGTCCCTCTGGCGGCAGGATGGCCAGGGTTATCCCGGAAAAATAGGCCAGGCTGGCCGAGGTCAGCGCTATCTCAAGCAGGCTCGGGTCATTTGCCAGTTTGCGTGCTGCCGAATTTGACCGCCAGTAGGAGAAACTGCGCTCGCCCTGATCAAGCTGGATCATGTACAGGCCGACGGTGCAACCGGGCAGGGGGCGGACAAAAACGGTGCGGATTCCGGAATTGCGGATGAAATCCGTCATCTGGGTGGAGATCGCGTCATCTCCGACCGCAGTGAAATAGGCGACATCCCAGGCCCCGCCGAGCAAGCGACGCATGTACCAGGCCGTGTTGAATGTGTCGCCGGCAAAGCCGAGCCGGTAGTTGCGGTCTGCGATCGATGCCATTTCGACCATGCATTCGCCGATCGACAGAAATGAACGTTTCATGTGTCGGCCTCATCGGCGAAATAGTGAATATGGGCGGCCCTGATCCGGACGATCTGTTGCTGGATCCGTGACAGGTGCAGCCGCATCTGCTGCATCGCCCGTTCTTCGTCGCGCGCCCGGATTGCTTCCATGATGTTCACGTGATCACCAAAGGCGTCTTGGGATGCGAAGGACAGGGAAAGAAAACGCACCCGGTCCATATGCGCCTTTTTCTCCCGGATGATGTCCCAGACGAATCCAAGTCCGGAGCGGTCACAGATTTCCTTGTGAAACTGGTCGTCCAGGGCATGGAAGCTGACCGGGTCGTTTGCGTCAACCGCCTGCTTCTGCCGGTCGATGATCTCGTCAAGAGCGCTGTGATCTTCCTTGGCCAGCACTCGGCAGGCCGTGCGCACGGTTTCCGCCTCGATGGCGTTTCTGATAAAACGGGCCTGAAGCACTCCGGCTTCGGAAATCTGCGAAACCAGGGTCGCCCGCTGCGGCCGGATCGACAGGAAGCCGAGCTTGGACAGACGATAAAATGCATCCCTGACCGGCTGACGGGAAACGCCCAATGCCTTGGCCACCTCGACCTCCGACATCTTTGTGCCGGGAGGCAATTCCAGCGACAGGATTTGACGGTTCAATTGGTCAAACACCGTGTCCGCCACTGATGGGCGGTTGAGCGGTTCAAGGGTCCTCAAACTGGACGTTGCGGACATGCAGTCACTCCGTTGACTAGGTATGCATACTAGCATATTACTATATCACATTGATTGGAAGGCCTAATGAAATCAGCCTTCGCGGGAGGGGTAAGTCAAACGGCTCTGGCGCGCCGAGACCATGCCATCCTTTTTTGCTCCGGACGGAGTCCATCTGGACGATCATGCCGAGGCGCGGTTCGAATGATTTTTCAACCCGGCGATCCGGCACCAAACCTGGCAGATTGGCATGGACGGCAGCCAAAAACTGCCACAGCGGTTGCTTGGAACAATCTCGGACAATCTGAAAGCAGGACGGGCGAGCGCCGGCTGATGCTCGCAGTTGCGGCCTGGATGCGTTACCTTGGCGGAACCGATGAACGGGTCTTCCCATCGAGGTCAAGGATCCGTTGTCGGAACGGTTCAGAAGCCTGTCAGGTGCCGGCGAGACGCCCGCGGAGAAGGTCGCAGCCCGGTTGGGTGTTCGGGTGATTTTCAGCGCTGACCTGACTGCTCAACTGGCAGGTCAGGTGAGGCGTTCCTATGAGGTGGTGAGCCGTGGTGGCGCGCGGCAGGTGGTGGAGGAGATGCTGTGAAGGAAAGCTGGCGCTGGTACGGGCCGCTCGACAAGATTACGCTCAGTGAGATTTTGCAGACCGGTGCATCCGGGATCGTGACCGCGTTGCATGAGATCCCCTATGGCGAAGTCTGGCCATGCGAAACAATTGCCAAACGGAAGGCCGATATTCTGGCCGCTGGGCTGGATTGGGTGGTTGTGGAAAGCCTGCCGATCCACGAGCGGATCAAGCGCGGCGACGGGGATCTCTCGGCCCTGTTCGCCAACTACCGGCAGTCTATGGCCAACCTGGCCGCCGAAGGTATCCGGACGATTTGCTACAATTTCATGCCGCTGCTGGACTGGACCAGGACCGACCTTGCCGCGCCTGTCGCAACAGGCGGCTCGTGCCTGCGGTTCTCGACACCCAAAATGGCGGCACTGGAAATCCATATGCTGGGCCGTGAGCAAGCGCGCTATGCGTATCCGGCAGAGGTCGTCACGGCTGCCGAAAGCTGGTTCCAGGCTTCATCGGACGAAGGTCGTGCACAATTGATGCACTCGGTGATGGCTGGTCTTCCCGGTGCTTTTGATCGCTACGACGCTGACGGCCTGAAGGCGGCGCTGAAGCTTTATGACGGGCTCGACCGGTCCGCGCTGCGCCGACATTACAAACGCTTTCTGGATGAAATTATCCCGGCAGCCGAGGATCTCGGAATGCGTTTGTGTGTTCATCCCGACGACCCGCCGCGTGACATTCTGGGCTTGCCGCGGATCGTTTCCGATGCCGGAGATATCGACTGGATTCTTGACGCCGTCGACAGTCCGGCAAACGGGTTGACCCTGTGCGCAGGCTCACTGGGCGCCAATCCCGACAATGACGTGTCTGAACTCGCCCGAAGGTTTGCCTCAAGGACCTGGTTCGCCCATCTGCGCAATGTGCGCAAGGATGCCGACGGTTCCTTCGAGGAGGCGGCGCATCTTGCCGGCGATACCGATATGGTCGCGCTTACGGCCGTGCTGCTTGAGGAAGAGGCGCGCCGGCGCCGGATCGGTGAGGATGACTGGGAAATTCCGTTCCGCCCGGATCACGGCCATGAACTCCTCGATGACGCCGCACGCAATACCCATCCGGGCTATCCGTTGATCGGCCGCCTGCGCGGCCTCGCCGAGTTGCGCGGTGTCATTGCCGGGCTGTCGCATGACTGGAAAGAACGCAGGTGATGTCGCCAGATTACCGGCAATGCAAATTGCGATTTCGGTTTGAAGCCGGACCATGCCGCTGTCGTCAGCCGCGCAATTCGATCATCGCGGTTTCCTTGACGGTTTCCATGACCGCGTAGGAGTGGGTCTGCATGACCGCTGGTAACTGGCTAATCCTTTCTCCGAGGAGTTCCCTGAAATGGGAGATGTCGCGGGTGCGTACCTTCAGCATGTAGTCGAACGGACCGGCGATCATCAGGCAGGTTTGGACTTCGGGGATCTGCTTTATCGCCTGATTGAAGTCTTCGAGTGCGCTTTCGCTGGTCTTGGCGAGGTTCACATGGACAATCATGACATGGTCCATTTCGACCTCTGCGGGATTGAGCGTGGCGCTGTATCCCATGATCACGCCCTCACGTTCCAGCCGCTTGACCCGCTCCGAACAGGGGGTTTTGGTAAGGTGTACGCGTTCGGCGAGATCAACTATAGATAGTCTTCCGAAGGATTGCAGTGCATTCAAGATGCGCCGGTCTGTCGGATCTAATTTCCTTTTCATTTGGTCTTTTTTCCTAATACTTCCTGAAATTTGGCCAATAAACCCGAATATAAACCAAATAAAGTTCCTTATACTAGTCTTTTCGACTAAAATCATTGAGCGGGGTGACCCGGAGTGCATTCGTGTTTCGGTGTGGGTTTCTGATTTTCAGCAGGACGTATTGAGATCTGTTTCCGTCAGCGGGCATGATTCTGAAAACAATAAGAGAGGGAATGACAATGACAACAAAACTGGTTGTTGGCCTTGATGGCCACGGGTCGGGCGAGCGCGCCCTGACCTATGCGGAGCGATTGGCCAAGCTTATTGGGGATTGCGAACTGATGATCGTCTACGTGGTGGAGTGGTCGCCCTATTCGTTTCAGACGGCTGAAGAGAACGCGCAGCGTCACAAGCGCCGCGAAGAGGAGATCTCAACTGCGACGCAGCGGATTATCGATCCGGCAGTTGCCAAGGTGCATGCGGCCGGACTCAAGGCCACGGGCAAGGTGCGGCATGGGGATGTTGCTTCAATTCTGATGGCAGTGGCGGAAGAAGAGAAGGCTGAACAGATTGTTGTCAGCCGGTCTTCGGAAGGCGGATTTGCCAAGCGCTTCTTCGGCAGCGCGACATCCAACCTGGTCATGCACGCATCCGTGCCCGTAACCGTTGTCAGCTGAGGGGACAATCATGAATTCGATCAAAAGAATGCTGCTGTTGGCACTTGCAACAGCAGGGTCGGCGGGCGCTGTTCAGGCGCAGGAAGCCATGACCCTTGACCAGAAGGTCAATGAGATTTTCGCAACGGTGACGGGACCATTCGTCAGTCTCATATTCGCGCCGCTCCCGGGGACGAGCTTTCCCTGGATCGTGATGTGGCTGGTGATAGCTGCTTCGATTTTCACGATCTATTTCGGCTTTGTGCAGTTCCGGTTCTTTGGCCATGCCATAGGGCTGGTGAAGGGTGATTACTCTGACCCGAACGATGCGGGCGAGGTCAGCCACTTCCAGGCTTTGGCGACCGCGCTATCAGGCACTGTCGGACTCGGCAACATCGCCGGTGTGGCCGTTGCCGTCGGCATCGGCGGACCCGGAGCGACATTCTGGATGATCCTGGCCGGACTGCTCGGCATGGCGTCCAAATTCACCGAGTGTACGCTCGGGGTGAAATATCGAAACGAGTATGAGGACGGCACGGTTTCCGGCGGCCCGATGTACTATATCTCCAAGGGCTTCAAGGAGCTGGGTCTGCCCGGTGGCAAGTTTCTCGCCGTCATGTTCTCGATCTTCTGTATCCTCGGCGCCCTTGGCGGCGGCAACATGTTCCAGGCCAATCAGGCCCATGCCCAGATCTCCGGAATCGTCGGTGACTATCCCGGCTGGATTACCGGCATCATCTTCGCTGCCGTGGTCTTCGCGGTCATCGTCGGCGGCATCAAGTCGATTGCCAATGTCACCGAAAAAGTCGTGCCTTTCATGGGCATTCTCTATGTCGGCGCTGCCTTGATCATTCTTCTGGTCAATTACGACAAGATCGGTTGGGCCTTCGGTCAGATCTTCGGCGGGGCCTTTACCGGTCTCGGCGTGGCCGGTGGTTTCGTCGGCGCCCTGATCCAGGGCTTCAAACGGGCAGCGTTTTCGAACGAAGCCGGTGTCGGTTCGGCGGCGATTGCCCACTCTGCGGTCAGAACCAAGGAACCGATCACCGAGGGTTTCGTGTCGCTGCTCGAGCCGCTCATCGACACCGTTGTGATCTGCACGATGACCGCACTGGTCATTACCATTTCGCAGCAACTGATCGTCGATCCGGCAACCGGACTCTATCAGCTCAATGAAGCAGGCTCCTCGATCGCCACTGTCGGTGATGTGAGCGGTGTTGCTCTGACCTCCGCGGCCTTCGGTTCGGCGATCGGCTGGTTCCCCTATGTGCTGGCTATCGCGGTGGTGCTGTTTGCCTTCTCGACCATGATCTCCTGGTCCTATTATGGGCTCAAGAGCTGGACCTACCTGTTTGGCGAGGGCAAGAACTCGGAACTGACCTTCAAGGTCATCTTCTGCATCTTCATTGTGATCGGTGCGGCGGCCAGCCTTGGTCCGGTCATCGACTTCTCGGATGCGGCGATCTTCGCAATGGCTGTGGTCAACATCTTCTGCCTCTACTTCCTGATGGGACTGGTGAAGAAGGAACTGATCTCCTACGGCTCGCGGCTGAGCGCGGGTGAAATCAGGAAGTTCAAGCACTAACGTGCGTCGCATTCAAATGGATTCAGGTGACGCGCGTTAGCTCTTTGTTTCTGCATGTCGTTATCGCAAAACCGCAGGACACTTTTGCGCGACATGCACTAGGCAACTTGATCCGCACCAAGGCCGAGCGGCATGGTCATGCCGTTCAAATCTTCAGCGCCGGCGCGAAAGCTCCGGCGCTGTCATTGTCAGAGTCTCAATCGGGATGTTCATGCATCCGCGCGGTCGAGCTTTTCCGTCTTCGAGCTTCGTGCTAACATTACCGTGTTCTACTGAACGGTGATCTTATGAGTTCGACCGGATTGGCCCTGCTTGTCGGCACCACAAAAGGTGCATTCCTGATCTCCGGCGGTAGCGACCGCAGCGGATGGACAGTCAAAGGTCCGTTTTGCGACGGATGGCCGATCAACCATATGGTCGGTGATCCGCAGACCGGCCAGCTCTGGGCCGGCGGGGGTGGGGACTGGAGTGGCGCCGCGATCTGGAATTCGGACGATCACGGCGAAACCTGGAACCGGGTTCGGCTGACCAAAGGCAGCATGGATGATTGGGCCGCCAATGATGCCGATTTTGCGGCGATGATTGACTGGAGCGACGAGCCGCTGCCGTTTGCGGATCAGTTCTCGCAGATATGGTCGCTTTGCCATGCTCATGGCAAACTCTATGCAGGGGTCAAACCGGCTGGTTTGCTTGTCAGCGAAGATGGCGGCAACAACTGGAAACGCAACGACGGACTTGACAATCATCCTTCGGCGGGAAACTGGACTCCCGGCGCCGCCGGACTTGTGCTGCACACGATCGTGCCCCATCCGGAAAATCCCGACAAACTCTGGATCGGGATCTCTGCGGCCGGTGTCTTCGCCACAGAGGACGGCGGCGTCACCTGGGAGCGGCGCAACCGTCTCTCCAATGCCGGGGAATGCACCGACCATGATCATCCGGCAGCACCCCGTGACGGAGAAATCGGCCATTGCGTTCACAACATGATGCGGGCGCCCGGTGGCGGGGATCTGCTCTATCAGCAAAATCACCATGGTGTCTGGCGTTCGGCGGATGGTGGCCGCAGCTGGGACAACAAGACCGAGGGCCTGCCATCGACCTTCGGATTTCCGATCAGGGTGCATCCGCGCGATCCTGAAACGATCTGGACGCTGCCGCTCAACGGCGACAGCGCCGGGCGGTTTCCACCCGAAGCATCGGCAGCGGTCTGGCGTTCGCGCGACGGCGGTCAGAGCTGGCAGGCGTTGCGCAACGGTTTGCCCCAGGAAAGTTGCTTCTTCACCGTGCTGCGCCAGGCCATGGCTGGGGACGGGCGAGATCCCGCCGGTATCTATTTCGGCACCAATAGCGGGTCGGTGTTCGCGAGCCTTGATGAAGGCGATAACTGGCAGGAGATTGCACGTCATCTGCCAACGGTGCTGTGCGTTGAAGTCTTGGATCGCGGCTGAAACGCGGTCGATCCGGTCACCTCGCAGCGGATTTGATATCCTGCCTATGCTCCTGACAATTGCTTGCGGACACTTTCGAGCAGGCGGCGGTGGATGTGCGAATGGCGGTTGCGCAGATGCACGGCGAAATAGACCGACTGCGGGATGCGCGGCGCACCTCTTACAAAATCGAAATCGCCGGTCGCAACCATTTCCTCGGCGGAGGCCTCGAGCACATAGGCAGTGCCGCCAAGACTCGAGAGCAGGCCGCAAACCGTGATGTTCTGGCCGCTCGACAGCGGCGCTTCGGCCAGATTGGCCACGACCTGACGGTGGACCTTGTCAAAGGCGGCCGAGTAGTTGGTGAAGATGTAGCTTTGCGGCTCGATGTCGTTGAGGTGGACCGCGGTGGAGCTGATCATCCGGTAGGCGAGTTCGCCGATATGTTCGTGATGCAGGTCGGGAAGGTTCTTGGGAGTAAACATGATCGACAGATCGATTTCGCCAGCCAGCAGATCGATGCTCATCTGGTTGGAGAAATCCAGCTCGACGTAAAACGCGGCGTCGGGAAGTACCTTGCGGAAACCGGTTACCCAGTCGCCGATGTGGCTGGACGCGAGATCGTGCTGCATGCCGATGCGCATGGATTGGGTGAAGTTTCCGGTGCTTTGGACCGAACGCCTGGCTTCGTTCCATTGGTGGCGCAAGGTGCGGGCATGATCGAGCAACCTGTAGCCGGCCGGTGTCGGCTGGGTTCCGGCGCGGCTCCGGGTGAACAGTTTGCGGCCCAACGTGGTTTCGAGCGTGTGGATCCGGCCCGATACGGTCGATTGGGTCAGGCTCAACCGTTCAGCCGTCCGGTTGAAACTCTTGGTTTCCATAAGGTCGAGGAAAGTCTCAAGCAGCTCGATTTGCACGGGCCAATCCTTAAAAATTGCTGCTTTGCACCCTAATCGGATTTTCCGATTAATAAAGCGCTTTCGGCGGAATTGCGGATTGTTTGAACCGGTCGGATACTCTCCAAAACAAGCTGTTGCAGGAGAAGCATGTGAGCGGGATTGCAGGGCACGCGCGGGTTGTCATCATCGGGGGAGGTGTGGTCGGGGTTTCGGTGCTTTACCACCTGGCAAAAGCTGGTTGGACCGACTGCGTGCTGCTGGAAAAGAACGAGTTGACGGCAGGTTCCACCTGGCATGCAGCCGGCAATGTGCCGACATTTTCGTCGTCCTGGTCGATCATGAACATGCAGCGCTATTCGGCCGAACTCTACCGCGGACTGGCCGCGGCTGTCGATTATCCGATGAACTATCATGTCACCGGGTCGATCCGGCTCGGGCATTCGAAAGAGCGCTTGCGCGAGTTCCAGCGGGTGGCCGGCATGGGCCGCTATCAGGGCATGGACCTGGACATTCTGTCACCGGATGAAATCAAGTCACGCTATCCGTTCACCGAGACCCACGATCTCACCGGTGCGCTGTACGATCCCTATGACGGGGACATCGATCCGGCGCAGCTGACCCAGGCGCTTGCCAAGGGCGCGCGCGATCTCGGCGCAAAGATCTACCGGTTCTGCCCGGCCACCGGCGTTCGCCGCGAAAACGACGAATGGGTGATCTCGACCGAGAAGGGCGAAATCCGCTGCGAATACGTGGTCAATGCCGCAGGCTATTATGCCCGCGAAGTCGGCAAGATGTTTGGCCGCGACATGCCAATGATGGTGATGAGCCATCAATATATGCTGTTTGACGAAGTGCCGAAAGTGGCGGCCTGGAGCCGGGAGAACGGCAAGAAGCTTCCGCTGATGCGCGATGTCGACAGCTCCTACTATCTCAGGCAGGAAAAGAACGGTTTCAATCTCGGTCCTTACGAGCGCAACTGCCGGGCGCATTGGGCAACGATGGACGACCCGATGCCGGCTGACTTCTCGTTCCAGCTGTTTCCTGACGATCTCGAGCGGCTGGAATGGTACATCAACGATGCGGTCGAGCGGGTGCCGCTGCTCGGAACTGCCGGACTGACCAAGACCATCAATGGCCCGATCCCCTACACTCCGGACGGCAATCCGCTGATCGGGCCGATGCCCGGCGTGCCCAACGCATTCGAGGCCTGCGTCTTCACCTTCGGCATCTGCCAGGGCGGTGGCGCCGGCAAGGTGCTGGCCGAGTGGGTAATGGAAGGCGAGACCGAGTGGGACATGTGGTCGTGTGATCCCCGCCGTTTCACCGGTTTCTGCGATCAGGACTACGCGGTCGCCAAGGGCATGGAAGTCTATGGCCATGAATACGCGATGCATTTTCCGCATCACGCCTGGCCTGCGGGGCGCAACAAGAAGCTGTCGCCAGTGCATGATCGGGTCGCGAGCCTTGGCGGCCAGTTCGGTGCCTACAATGGCTGGGAGCGGGCCAACTGGTATGCGCGGCCCGGTGACGACACCAGCGAAGAGGCCACCCAGACCTGGGCGCGCGAGGGCGCGTGGTTCGAGGCGGTGCGCGGGGAATGCCTGGCGGTGCGGGATGCCGCCGGGATTCTCGATCTGCCGGGCTTCTCGCGGTTCCGCGTTGAAGGTGCCGGCGCGCGCGACTGGCTGTTGTCGATGACCACGGGTCTGGTGCCCAAGCCCGGGCGGATCGGCCTTGGCTATTTTGCCGATGAGAAGGGACGGATCGTCACCGAAATGTCGATCATGGCGCTCGGTGAGGGTTTCTTCTTCCTGATCACGGCGGCCACGGCGCAATGGCATGATTTCGAATGGCTGACCAAGCATCTGCCGGCAGGCTCGGAGATCAAGATCCAGGATGTGACCGAGGCATTTTCCTGCCAGATCCTGACCGGTCCGAAGTCGCGCGACATTCTGTCGACCGTGACTGATGCCGATCTCAGCAAGCCCTGGCTGACGCATCAATCCGCGCAAGTTGCGGGGAACTGGTGCCAACTGGTGCGGGTGTCCTTCGCCGGTGAACTGGGCTGGGAGATCCACACCAAGGTTGAAGACACCGTGGCGGTGTTTGACGCGGTGATGCAGGCGGGAGAACCGCATGGGCTCAAGCCGTTCGGCATGTTCGCGCTCAATTCGCTGCGGCTCGAGAAGGGGTACCGGGCCTGGAAGGGTGATCTTTCCACCGATTACACGGTCCTGCAGGGCGGCCTCGAGCGTTTCGTCAAATTTGAGAAGCCGGATTTCATCGGCAAGCAGGCGCTGTTGGCCGAACGTCAGCGCGGTGTTTCCAAGCGCTTTGTCACACTGGTGATCGAGGCGGGGGATTGCGACGCGCCCTACATGTCGACGCTGTGGCATGACGGCAAGGTCGTCGGTGAAACCACCTCCGGCGGCTGGGGGCACCGCATCGGCAAGTCCATTGCGCTCGGGATGCTGCGCGCCGATCTGACCGAGCCCGGCACAGAGCTCGAAGTTGAAATATTCGGGGACCGTTTTGCGGCCACGGTGCAACCCGACCAGCCCTTGTGGGATTCCAGCAACGAAAGACTTCGCGCATGACAACTGCCGTTCCCGCGAATGCCCGTGCCGTGATCGTTGGCGGCGGGGTTTCAGGTTGTTCCGTCGCCTATCATCTGGCCAAACTCGGCTGGCGCGACATCGTGCTTCTTGAACGCAAGCAACTCACCTGCGGAACCACCTGGCATGCAGCCGGCCTGATCGGGCAATTGCGCGCCTCGCTGAACATGACCCGGCTCGCCAAATATTCAGCAGACCTCTACGTCAAGCTGGAGGGGGAGACCGGTGTCGCCACCGGCATGCGGCAATGCGGGTCGATCACCGTGGCGCTGACGGAAGCGCGCAAGGAAGAGATTTACCGGCAGGCCTCGCTGGCCCGCGCTTTCGACATCGATGTTCAGGAAATCGGGCCTGAAGAGGTGCTGAAAATGTACCCTCATCTCAACATCTCCGACATCAAGGCGGCGGTGCATCTGCCGCTCGACGGCCAGTGTGATCCCGCCAACATCGCCATGGCGCTGGCCAAGGGCGCGCGACAGAACGGGGCCAGGATCATCGAAGGCGTCAAGGTGACGGCGATCACCAGCGCCGACGGGCAGGTGACCGGGGTCGACTGGCAGCGGGGCGAAGAGACGGGATCGATTGCGGCCGACATTGTGGTCAATTGCGGCGGTATGTGGGGGCGCGATCTCGCCGCCCAATCCGGCGTGACGCTGCCGCTGCATGCCTGCGAACATTTCTACATCGTCACCGAGGCGATCGAAGGCCTGCCGCGGCTGCCGGTGCTCAGGGTGCCGGACGAGTGCGCCTACTACAAGGAAGATGCCGGCAAGATGCTGCTCGGCGCATTCGAACCTGTCGCCAAACCCTGGGGCATGGGCGGAATTTCCGAGGATTTCTGTTTCGACCAGTTGCCCGAGGATTTCGATCATTTCGAACCGATTCTGGAGCAGGCCGTCAACCGGTTGCCGCTGCTGGCAACGGCGGGCATTCACACCTTCTTCAACGGGCCGGAAAGTTTCACACCGGATGACCGGTATTACCTTGGCGAAGCTCCCGAGATCAAAGGCTATTGGGTCGCAGCCGGCTACAATTCCATTGGGATTGTTTCGTCGGGCGGCGCTGGTTTTGCGCTGGCGCAGTGGATCAACGATGGCGAACCGCCGTTCGATCTGTGGGAAGTCGATATCCGCCGGGCACAGCCGTTCCAGAAGAACCGCCATTATCTGCAGAGCCGGGTCACTGAAACACTTGGCCTGCTTTATGCCGATCATTTCCCCTACCGGCAGATGGCGACCGCGCGCGGTATCCGGCGCTCACCCATTCATGAGCAACTGAAGGCGCATGGCGCGGTGTTCGGTGAAGTGGCCGGCTGGGAGCGGGCCAATTGGTTCGCCGACGAGGGGCAGGCGCGTGAATACCAGTATTCCTGGAAGCGGCAGAACTGGTTTGACAATCACAAGCGCGAACACATGGCGGTGCGCGAGGACGTCGGCCTGTTCGACATGACCTCGTTCGGCAAGATCCGGGTCGAGGGGCGGGATGCGGCTTCCTTCATGCAACGGCTCTGCGCCAATGAGATGAATGTCGAGCCGGGGCGGATCGTCTATACGCAGATGCTCAACCGCCGCGGCGGCATCGAGTGCGACCTGACCGTGACGCGTCTGTCGGACACGGCGTTCCTGCTGATTGTTCCCGGCTTTACCCTGCAACGCGACCTGGCCTGGCTCAGGCGGCATCTCGGCGACGAATTTGTTGTCATCACAGATGTGACGGCGGCTGAATCGGTGCTGTGCGTCATGGGCCCCAATGCCCGGTCGCTGCTGCAGGCTGTCAGCCCGAATGATTTTTCCAACGAGGCGCATCCGTTCGGCATGGCGCGCGAAATCGAGATCGGCATGGGTCTCGCCCGCGCTCATCGCGTCACCTATGTCGGTGAACTGGGGTGGGAGCTTTATGTGTCGTGCGATCAGACCGCGCATGTGTTCGAGGCGCTGGCGGAAGCGGGGGCGGATCACAGGCTCAAGCTCTGCGGTCTGCATGCGCTCGATTCCTGCCGGATCGAGAAGGGATTTCGCCATTTCGGCCATGACATCACCGACGAGGATCATGTGCTTGAAGCCGGGCTTGGCTTCGCTGTGAAAACCAAAAAGGGCGAGTTCATTGGTCGTGACGCGGTGCTGCGCAAGCGCGAGCAGGGGCTGTCGCGTCGGCTGGTGCAGTTCCAGCTCAAGGATCCCGAGGCGCTGCTGTTCCATAACGAGGTGATCGTGCGCGACGGCGAGATTGTCTCGATCATCACCTCGGGCAATTACGGCCATCATCTCGGTGGCGCGATCGGGCTCGGCTACGTGCCCTGCGCCGGTGAAAGCGCCGACGAGGTTCTCGCCTCTACTTACCAAATAGAAATCGCCGGGGAACGCCATTCTGCGACCGCGTCCCTCAAGCCGCTCTACGACCCCGGCGCGCTTCGCGTCCGGATGTGAATTGAATTTTGCTTCGGGCCCATGGAGATCATGATGGAAATCGGAATTGAAACAGCAATCGAACCGGCAGCCGAAATTCCGGTGGTTGAAAAACAAAGCCGCCGTTCCGGCGGTCGCGCCCACAGGGTAGCGGTCAGGACCGCGCCGCTGGCCGACAATCTCCGGCCAATTCGTGCAGGCATGAGTGGCGGGCAATACGCGCCGCTGTCACATGCCAATGTGCTTCGAATTCACGAAGCGGCGTTGGATGCGCTGGAAACCATCGGCCTGTCACAGGCGCCGCAGTCGGGGGTCGAGATCATGACGCGCGCGGGCGCCATTCTGGGCGATGACGGGCGGCTTCGCTTTCCGCGGGCGCTGGTCGAGGACATGCTGGCGCTGGCCAACAAGGATCTGGTGCTGTTTGGACGCGATTCGAAACATGATCTCGATCTGTCGGGCACAAGGGTGCACTACGGCACGGCGGGTGCTGCGGTGCATGTGGTCGATGTTGAAAACCGGACCTACCGTGAATCCACCGCGCAGGATCTCTATGACGCAGCGCGTATCACCCATGCGCTCGACAATGTGCATTTCTTTCAGCGCGCCATGGTTTGCCGCGACGTGGTCGACAATTTCGAGATGGACATCAACACTATTTATGCCTGTTGCGCCGGCACCACCAAACATGTGGGCACGAGTTTCTCCGACCCGTCGCATTTTGAGGGCTGCATGGATCTCATTCACATGATCGCAGGCGGTGAAGCGGCCTGGCGCGCCCGGCCATTCGTGTCCAATTCCAACTGCTTCGTTGTTCCGCCGATGAGGTTTGCGGAAGAAAGCTGCGTCACCATGGAAAAATGCATTCGCGCGGGCATGCCTGTGCTATTGCTTTCCGCTGGGCAGGCGGGCGCCACGGCGCCGGCGATGCTGGCGACTGCCATCGTTCAGGCTGTGGCGGAATGCCTGGCGGGCGTCGTCTATGTCAACGCCATGGCGCCGGGCCATCCGGCGGTGTTCGGCACCTGGCCGTTTGTCTCGGACCTGCGCTCCGGCGCGATGTCGGGCGGTTCGGGCGAGCAGGCTCTGCTGACGGCGGGTTGCGCCCAGATGCACAGGTTTTATGGTCTGCCCGGTGGCGCTGCCGCTGGCATCGCCGACGCCAAGCTGCCCGACATGCAGGCCGGCTGGGAGCAGGCGATTTCCAACACCATGGCGGGCCTGAGTGGTCTCAACATGGTCTATGAGGCGGTCGGCATGCATGCCTCGCTGCTCGGCTTCTGCATGGAGTCGCTGGTGCTTGGCGACGATCTTCTTGGCCAGGTTTTGCGGTGTGTGCGTGGGATCGATGTGACCGAGGACAGTGTCAGCCTTGAGGCCATGCGGGAGGTCTGTCTGGAAGGTCCCGGGCATTACCTGGGGCATCCGCAAACATTGAGCGTGATGCAGACCGAATATGTCTATCCCGCGGTCGCTGACCGGATGAGCCCGAAGGAATGGGCTGAAATCGGCAAGCCGGACCTTGTGCAAAGGGCAATTGCGCGCAAGAACCGTATTCTTGCAGAATCGACGGCACCACAGCTTCCTCCGGACGTTGACGCGGCAATCCGGGCGGCGTTCAACATCTACGTATGAGGTAAGATCAATGGCTATCTATGGCAATCTCGCGCGGTTCTACATCAATGGCGAATGGGTGGCTCCCTCGGAGGGGGCGTCGTTGCTCGATGTGATCAATCCGGCCACGGAAGCAAGCGTGGACAAGGTGGCGCTAGGAACCCAACAGGATGCCGAAAAGGCCATCGCCGCCGCGCGCGCGGCGTTTCCGGGTTTCAGTGCATGGACCGCCGCCGAAAGGCTCGCGCTTCTCACGCGTATTCGCGATGTTTACAAATCCCGGATGGGTGACATCGCCGAGGCGATTACCATGGAAATGGGTGCGCCGGATGCGTTTTCGCTGTCGGATCAGGCAGGCTCCGGGCTCGGCCATCTCGATGCGACGATGGCGGCACTTGAGGCTTTCGTTTTTGAAGAGATGCGCGGCTCGACCCTGATTGTCCATGAGGCTATCGGCGTGGCCGGACTGATCACGCCGTGGAACTGGCCGATGAACCAGATTGCCTCCAAGGTGGCGCCGGCGCTGGCCGCGGGTTGTACCATGGTGCTCAAGCCGAGCGAAATCGCGCCCCTGAGCGGCATCGTGTTTGCCGAGATCATGCACGAGGCCGGTGTGCCCGCCGGCGTGTTCAATCTGGTCAATGGCGATGGTCCCGGTGTCGGCCAGGTGCTCAGCAGCCATCCCGATATTGACATCGTGTCCTTCACCGGCTCGACCCGTGCAGGTGTTCTGGTTGCCAAGTCGGCCGCCGATACCGTCAAGCGCGTCACCCAGGAACTTGGCGGAAAGTCGCCCAACATCATCCTCGCCGACGCTGATTTCGAAGCTGCCGTCGCCAGCGGTGTCGAGGCCTGTTTCGGCAATAGCGGGCAATCCTGCGACGCGCCGACGCGCATGCTGGTGCCGCGTGATCGCCACGATGACGCGCTGGAGATTGCGAAGCGGACGGCCGAGAACCTTGTGACCGGTGATCCGCACGATCCTGATACCAATCTCGGACCGGTGATCAGCCAGGTTCAATACGAGAAAATCCAGGGCCTGATTGCGTCGGGAATTCAGGATGGAGCGATCCTGGTGACCGGCGGTCGCGACCGGCCCGAGGGGCTGGAGCGCGGCTACTACATCAAGCCAACCGTGTTTGGCGCGGTGACGCCTGACATGCGGATTGCGCGTGAGGAAATCTTTGGGCCGGTGCTGGCCATCATGCCATACGAGACCGAAGAGCAGGCGGTCGAGATTGCCAATGCCACGGTCTACGGGCTTGCCGCGTATGTGCAGTCCGGCGATCTGGAGCATGCGCGGAGGATCGCCCGGCAGATGCGGGCAGGGCAAGTGCATATCAATTATCCCGACGCGGACATGTTCGCTCCGTTCGGCGGCTACAAGCAATCCGGCAACGGCCGTGAATATGCCGACTGGGGCATGCATGATTATCTCGAAACCAAGGCGCTGATCGGCCACGGCTAGGTCTGCGCATTCAACCCATCATTTGCACAATTAGGAATTCACCATGCGCTATGGTTTCATCGGTCTGGGCAATCTCGGCGGGCATATGGCCGCAAGCCTGTTGCGCGAAGGCTTTGACGTCACTGTCACGGATATCGATCCGGCACTTGGCAAGCGACATCTCGACATGGGCAAAGCTTGCGTCTGGGCCGACACGCCGGCGGAGCTGGCACGCGACTGCGACGCAATCATCACCTGTCTTCCGTCGCCCGCCGTATCCGAAAAAGTTTTGGCCGAAATGCTGACAACGGCAAGGCCTGGAACCACATGGATCGAAATGTCAACGCTGGGCCGCGATGACATTTTAAGGCTTGCCACCGTCGCATCGGCCAAGGGCGTTGAAACCATGGAGGCGCCGGTAACAGGCGGTGTGCATCTGGCGGCGCAGGGCAAGATCACCGTGCTGGCCGGCGGTGAGGCGCATCTGTTCGACAAGCACAAGCCGGCGTTTGAGGCGATGGGCGACAAGATCTTCCACATGGGACCGCTCGGCTCGGCCTCGATCATCAAGGTGATCACCAACATGCTGGCCTTCATCCATCTCGTCGCCGATGGCGAGGCGCTGATGCTGGCCAAGCGTGGCGGGCTCGACCTGAAGACCGCGTGGGAAGCGATTGCCGCCAGCTCCGGGTCGAGTTTCGTGCACGAGACCGAAGGCCAGCTCATTCTCAATGGCAGTTACGATGTCGCCTTCAACATGGATCTGGCGCTGAAGGATCTCGGCTTCGCGATGAATTTTGGCCGCGAGTTCGGCGTGCCGATGGATCTGGCGGGACTGACCAACCAGACCTTCGTGCGCGGCAAGGCGGCCTATGGCGGGGAAGCGCAGTCGACCCAGATCGTCAAGTTGCTGGAGGATGTGCTCGAGACTGATCTGCGCGCGCCGGGCTTTCCGGCAAGACTTGAATAGGCAAATTTGAAACTCACATCTTCCGGAACGTGTTGCCGACATGATGTCGATCAATACTGTTGGTCGCCACGTGTTGCATCATGTGCTGGCTGTTTCAGGTGTCCGGAGATGTCATGTTCAAGAATGCTGTCCAACTTTTCGAGATATTCGGCTTCAAGCTCAAGGTTGATCCGAGCTGGCTGCTGATCGCCGCGCTGATCGTCTGGAGCCTGTCGACGTCGTATTTTCCGGACGTGTTGCCGGGGCAGACAGCCACGCTTAACACAGTCCTTGGCATCATCGCGATGCTCGGCATGTTCGCCTCGCTGATCCTGCATGAGTTGTCGCACTCGCTGGTGGCGCGGTCCTACGGTCTGAAGGTCGGCGGGATCACGCTGTTCATCTTTGGCGGTGTCGCGGAACTTGAGGAAGAACCGCACGATCCGAAGTCCGAATTCCAGATCGCCATCGCCGGTCCGCTGATGAGCCTGTTCCTGGCCGCGCTGTTTTATGGCCTGTCAAACCTGACGGCCAGCGGGGCCGGGATCGGTCTGACAGCAGCGGTGTTCGGCTATCTGGCGCTGATCAATCTGGTGTTGGCGGTGTTCAACCTGATTCCGGCGTTTCCGCTGGACGGTGGACGGGTGCTCAGGGCGCTGATCTGGGGCGTAACCAGGGATGTGCTTCGGGCCACACGCATTTCCAGCCGCATCGGCTCGGCCTTTGGGCTTTTCCTGATGCTGACCGGAGCCTTTGCGGTTTTCGCCGGTGGCGGAATTGGCGGTTTCTGGCAGATCCTGATCGGCTTCTTCATCCTCAACGCTTCGAATGGCAGTTACCAGAACCTGCTGGTCAAGGCCGCATTGCGCGGCAAGACGGCGGCAAGCCTGATGAGCGAGCGGGTCCGCACCGTGGAGGTCGAAGCCTCGATTGCGGATCTGGTTGACGATGTCATGCTGCGCCATGGTGTGAGCTTCGTGCCGGTCGTGTCGGGCGAGCGGTTGCTTGGTTATGTCGACACAGCCGCGGCGCGCTCGATCACCAGACAGGACTGGGCGGGACGGCGTGTTTCCGAGATCATGGTGGCTTCGGGACCGGACACCACGGTTCTGCCAACCACTCCGCTCAACGAAGTGTTTAGGCTTCTGGCGGCCCATCCACGCCGCAAGCTCATGGTCGCTCAAGGGGACCGGCTGCTGGGCGTGATCTCGCTGTCCGACCTGATGCATCATCTGGCGCTCGAGCAGGAGATAGGCCTTCCACGGAAGGCGGATGTCTGATTGGTTGCGGAGGCTGTTTGCCCCAGCAACTCAACGTCACAGGTGGCTTCAGCCGATGGCGGCGAGCAGCCGGTCGCGATGACGGATGAGCGCGGTAACGGCCTTTTCAGTGTCGAGCGAATGCATTGCGACAACGCCGATGCAGGCCTCGGCACCTGACCCGGACCGACCCGGGCGCGCCAGCGGCGCCGCAATGCCGATCGCGCCCTCCTGCAACTCGCCACGGGTCACGGCGTAGCCATCACGCCTTGCGTGTTGCAGCTCCAGGGAATCCCGGTTTCGCGATGGCCTCTGCATGGCGATGGCAATGCCGGCCGCGCCCTTCGAAACCGGATGCCGGGACCCGACCTTGTAGGACACCTTGAGCATGGGCAGTTCCGGCTCCGCAACCTCGATGACGGCGCATTCATCGGCGTGCGCGACGCACAGGAATGCGGTCGCGCCGCTGTCTTCGGCAAGCGCGCGCAAGACGGGCAGGGCTGCAGCGCGCAATTGCGGCTGATATTTCTCGCCCAAAGCGACAATGCCGCCGCCGAGGCGGATCCGACCTTCGCCGTCGCGGACCACAAGGAAATGCTCCTCGAGTGTCGCGACCAGCCGGTAGGCGATGGCCCGATGCACGCCGAGCGCCCGGGCGATCTCGGCAATCGACACGCCCGAGACCGAGCGGGAGACGATTTCCACCACCTGGATGCCGCGCGAGAGGGTCTGCAATGTGCTCATGAAAATCCCGTGAGAGGCGTTCGGATTGACGATCAGTTGCTTCGGTATTACAAATATAGAACATACTGTGCGTTATTAGTAAATCGAGAAGATGGGTTCAATTCGGATAGGAGTGGTGCCGATGACGGATGAGAAGGCTCAGGGGTGCGCCGCGCATGCCGGCGCGAGCGGCTGTCCGGTTTCACCGCAGGCCGCGGCATTCGATCCGTTTGCCGCAAGCTATCTGGCCAACCCGGCCGACGCCCTGAAGTGGTCGCGCGAGCAGGAGCCGGTGTTTTACAGCCCGCAGCTGGGTTACTGGGTCGTCACCCGGTATGAGGACGTCAAGGCGGTGTTCCGCGACAACATCACCTTCTCGCCGTCGATTGCACTGGAGCGCGTGGTGCCGCCGAGCGCGGAAGCACTCGCGACGCTCAAACGCTACAATTACGCCATGAACCGCACCCTGGTGAACGAGGACGAACCGGCACACATGGAGCGCCGCCGGGCGCTGATGGATCATTTCCTGCCTGCCAATCTGGCCGGGAAGGAAGCGATGATCCGCACCCTGACACGCGAGAAGGTCGACGGGTTCATCGACAGCGGCCGGGTTGATCTGGTCGAGGCGATGCTGTGGGAAATTCCGCTGACGGTGGCGCTGCACTTTCTCGGCGTGCCGAAGGAAGACATGGACACTCTCAAGGAGTTCTCCGTTGCCCACACCGTCAACACCTGGGGCAAGCCGACGCCGGAACAGCAAGTCAAGGTTGCCGATTCCGTCGGCCGGTTCTGGCAGTTTGCCGGGCAGGTACTCGACAAGATGCGCACCGAGCCCGATGGCACGGGCTGGATGCATTACGCCATTCGCAAGAATGCCGAAGTTCCCGACATCGTCACCGATTCCTATCTGCACTCGATGATGATGGCGATCATCGTCGCAGCACATGAAACCACGGCTCTGGCCAGCAGCAACGCGCTCAAGCTGTTGTTGTCCAATCGTCTGGTCTGGGACCGGATCTGCAAGGATCCCGCGCTTATCCCGAACGCGGTGGAGGAATGCCTGCGGCTGGAAGGCTCTGTCGTTGCCTGGCGGCGGCAGGCAACGCGGGACACGGAGATTGCCGGTGTTGCAATCCCCAAGGACGCCAAGCTGCTGATCGTCAGCGCGTCGGCCAATCATGACACGCGGCATTTCGAGAACGGTGACTTCCTCGATATCTACCGCGACAGTGCAAGCGAGCATTTGACCTTCGGCTATGGCAGCCACCAGTGCATGGGCAAGAATTTCGCCCGGCTGGAGATGCGCATCTTTATCGAGGAACTGAGCCGGCGGTTGCCGCATATGCGATTGGTCGAAGATCAGCAGTTCAGCTATCTGCCGAGCCTGGCGTTTCGCGGCCCGGACAAGCTTCTGGTTGAATGGGACGCGACACAAAATCCGGAGCGGTCCGATCCATCGATCACCCGGCAGGCGGTTTCTTTTCCGGTCGGCGCTCCATCAAGCAAGGAGATCGCCCGCAGCGTACGGATTGCGGAAATCAGGGATCTCGCCACCGGCGTCAAGCTGTTGAAGCTTGAAGATCCCGATGGTCTGCCGCTTCCGGCCTGGACACCCGGCGCCCATATCGACCTCGTGCTGGGGGAGTTCACGCGCAAATACTCCTTGTGCGGCCATGCTTCTGATCAAGGCTACACGATTGCCGTTCTCCGCGAGGATGATGGCCGCGGCGGTTCCCGGTTCATCCATGAACAGTTGAGCGCCGGGATGCTGGTGCGAATACGGGGCCCGAAGAACTATTTCCGGCTTGAGGAACAGGCGGACCGGCACATCCTCATTGCCGGAGGGATCGGCATCACACCGATCGTGGCGATGGCGGACCGGCTCAAGGCGCTGGGGTGTGATTACGTGGTGCATTATTGCGGCCGCCGCCGCGATGCCATGGCCTTTGCTGATCGTCTCGCTGGCGATCACGGTGACCGGCTCGTCCTGCATGTCTCAGCAGAGGGCAGCCGCGCCGATTCGGCGCAGATCGTGGGGGACTGGACTGAAGGCATGCGGGTCCACGCCTGTGGTCCGCAGAGCCTGCTTGATGACCTGTCGGGCCTTTGTAAACGGATGCCGGAAGGCGCGTTCAAATGCGAGGCATTCAACGCCGATACCGCGGGTGGCGCCCATGCTGACGACACCGCATTCGAGGTTGAGCTGGAGGATTCGGACCTGACGCTGACGGTGGCTGCCGGACACACCCTGCTCGAAACCGTGCGCGCGGCGGGAATTGATGTGCCCAGCGATTGCGAGGAGGGGCTTTGCGGCAGTTGCGAGGTCGGAGTGCTTGAAGGCGCAATCGATCATCGCGACAAGGTCTTGTCTTCAGCCGAGAAGGCCCAAGGCAAACGGATGATGGCCTGTTGTTCACGCGCTGCCGGCGCAAAGCTGCGGTTGGCGCTGTAATTCGTCTTGCGCGCGATAATGTGTTGACCGGAAGATTGCTTGCCCGTCGGACGGATCCACGCCTTAGTTGATCGTTTTGCCTTGCGCGGCTATCAGGTGGGGGACGACTGAACCTGACCAGATCGGTAGACGGACCGGTTAATGCCCAAATTGCTCATTGTTACCGATGCCTGGCGTCCGCAGATCAATGGAGTGGTGCGCTCAATCGAGAACCTTGTCCGCGATCTCGAGCCGCTCGGGGTCGAGGTCGATGTTCTTTCTCCGGCCGAATTCCGCACCGTGCCCTTGCCGGGCTATCCCGAGATAAGGCTGGCGCTGGCAACGCCCTGGAGGGTGTCGCGCCGCATCGCGGACTCAAACCCTGACTTTATCCAGATCGCGACGGAAGGCCCTCTGGGTCTGCTGGCACGCCGGGCAGCGCTCAAACGCAACGGCTTCACCACGAGTTATCACACCCGCTTTCCCGAATATGTCTCGGCACGATACCCGGTCCCGGAACGCTGGCTCTATGGGTTCATGCGCTGGTTCCACAATGCCGGACGCGGTTGCTTTGTGGTGACGGAGAGCCTGCGCTGCGAGCTTGAGACGAAGGGGTTTCGCAATCTTCACATCTGGTCACGTGGGGTCGATACGGGGCTGTACCGCCCGGGCTATCCCGCGCCACTGGATCTGCGCAGGCCGGTGTTCCTGCATGTGGGCCGGATAGCGGTGGAGAAGAATGTCGAGACCTTCCTTGCCATGGACCTGCCCGGCAGCAAGCTGGTGGTTGGCGACGGACCGATGCTCGAGGAGTTCCGGACGCGCTATCCCGAAGTCACGTTCACCGGCGCCAAGTCCGGGGCTGAGCTGGCGGCGCTCTATGCCATGGGCGACGTCTTCGTGTTTCCCTCGCTGACAGACACTTTCGGTCTGGTGTTGCTTGAGGCCCTGGCGTCCGGGGTACCGTTCGCGGCTTATCCGGTCAGCGGTCCCTTGGACATTCTGGGTGACAGCGGTGCGGGCGTTGTGGATCAGGACCTGCGCAACGCAACCCTCGCCTGTCTTGATGTCTCCAAGGACATTGCCCGTGCCCGCGCCATGGATTTTTCCTGGTCAGCCTGTGCCCGGCAGTTCATGGACGCGACCTACCAGAGTTATGGTGCGAACCAGGCCGGCTGATCCCGGGGACGGGTGATATGCTGCAAGCGATCGGGGCAGCCGGCAAGGCCGGCTTTCATAAAACCGTCATCCCTTTGTCATGCTGCTGCAATCGTGCCCATGCGACATCACCGGAATTCAAACCCGGGAGATTGCCTCATGTCGCGACTGCTCAGTTTCACCTCCGTCCTTGCCTTGATTGCCGCTTCGGCAAGCGCTGCGGATTTGAACTTCAACCGTATCTCTTCCTTCGCCACGCCGGCAAATATGGCGGCAGGTGAAGATCAGAGTCGCGAGAGTTCATCAGAAATCATCGCCGCGACGGAGGACGGCATGCGTCTTGTCTATACCGACAGTCCGCTGGGTGTTGTTGGTCTCATTGACATTTCGGACGCTGCCCATCCCAAGCCGCTGGGGTTTGTCGAAATGGACGGCGAACCGACATCGACGACGGTCATCGGCACCAACGCATTCGTCGCCGTCAACACATCCAAGGATTATGTCACTGTCGGCGGCAAGCTAGTAACCGTCGATATCGACAGCAAAGCCGTGGTTGCCGAGTGCGAACTCGGCGGCCAGCCGGATTCGATCGCCAAGGCCAAGGATGGTTCGTTCCTGGTGATCGCTATCGAGAATGAACGCGACGAAGACCTCGATGACGGCGTCCTGCCGCAAATGCCGGCCGGGCAACTGGCAATGATCGACGTCAAGGACGGCGCTGCCGATTGCGGCAGTCTGCGGTTCACCGACGTGACCGGCCTTGCCGAAATCGCGCCAGAAGATCCCGAGCCGGAATTCGTCGATATCAATGACCTGGGCGAAACCATCCTGACGTTGCAGGAAAACAACCACCTCGTGGTGATCGGCCGCGACGGCAAGGTAATCTCGCATTTCTCCGCAGGTGCGGTGACGCTGGAAAATGTCGACCTGACCGACGAACGCGCAGCACTTCTGTTCACCGAGACACAGGCTGACCGCAAGCGCGAGCCGGATGCGGTTAAGTGGATCGACGATGAACACTTCGCGATTGCCAATGAAGGCGACTATGAAGGCGGATCGCGCGGCTGGACCATCTTCAACAAGGACGGCACTGTGGTCTACGATTCGGGCGTGTCCTTCGAATATGCGATCATTGAAGCCGGGCATTACCCGGACAAGCGTTCCGACGCCAAAGGTGTTGAGCCTGAATCGATCGAGGTCGGCACGTTCAATGGCGTGCCCTATGTCTTTGTTGGCGCTGAACGCGCTTCGGTGATCGGCGTTTATGACGTGAGCGACCTGGCCAACCCGGTTCTGGACCAGTTGCTGCCCTCGGGCATTGCGCCCGAAGGCATCGTGGCGGTGCCGTCGCGCAATCTGATGGTGACAGCCAATGAGGCCGACCTGATCGAAGACGGCGGCGTGCGCAGCCACGTGATGGTCTATGAGCAGCAGGAAGCGCCTGCCGTCTATCCGCAGATTACTTCACAAGGGGCCGGCAGCCTGATTGGTTGGGGCGCCTTGTCGGGTCTTGCCGCCGATCCGGAAAAGCTCGGTAGGCTCTATGCAATCAATGACAGTTTCTACGGCTATCAGCCACGAATCTTCACCATCGATGCGAGCCAGTCCCCGGCACGCATCACCTCTGCACTCGACATCACCCGCGGCGGTGCTCCGGCCCAGAAGCTCGATATCGAAAGCGTTACGCTGGATGGCAAGGGTGGCTTCTGGCTGGCGTCGGAAGGTCGCACCGACAAGCTGATCCCGCATGCGCTTTACAACGTCAATGCCAAGGGGGTGATCAAGAAGGAAATCGGTATTCCTGCCGAATTGCAGGCACAGGAAATTCGCTTCGGCTTCGAAGGCATTGCCCGCGATGGCGACGTGCTGTGGATGCCGGTGCAACGGTCCTGGAAAGATGACGCCAAAGGCGAAGTCAAGCTGGTCGCCTACAATGTCGATAGCGAAGAATGGGGCGCGGTGCGCTACAAGCTCGATGATCCGGCAGGCAAGGGCTGGGTCGGCCTGTCCGACATCGAGATCCATGACGGATACGCCTATATCATCGAGCGCGACAACCAGATCGGCGAGTTGGCGGCAATCAAAAAGATCTATCGCGTGGCGATGAGCCAGATGGTGCCTGCGGCGCTTGGCGGCGAACTCCCGCTGGTTGCCAAGGAAGAGGTTCGCGACCTGTTGCCCGACCTCAAGGCACTCAACGGTTATGTTGTTGACAAGGTCGAAGGTCTGGCCATCGACGCTGATGGCAGGGCCTATGTTGTCACCGACAATGATGGTGTTGACGACAGCTCGGGCGAAACCCTGTTCTTCACGATTGGCGGGATCGCTTCGGTTTCCAACTGACACCGAGACAGTTTGCACAGCAGCGCCGGGCAGTTTGATCAATTGGACGGCGCTGTTACGCTTCCGGATTGCTGCGCCATATCCTGGACAAGGTCCGATTCAGGGTGTTGCGCAGGACAGCGGCCGGGCGGGGTTTTCCCTGCCCGGCTGTTTGCGTTGCGGCGAAGCGGAGAGCGGGCGATTTTGCTTCACGGGCTCGGCAGGGTCACGGATTTGCGCCATTGCGACAGGAATCGCGCCCGCTTGGCACGGTCAAGCGAGACCAGGAGCGCTGGCGACAGAGGGATGGGTCTGAGAGCCGGCGCTTCACCTCCGCCCAGGCGCGCCAGGGCATCTGGCCCGCTGAGCGGAGTGAGCAGGCGGGTCTCGCCATCCAGAATTGCTCGCCCCGCCGGTGACAGCGCGAGTTCCAAAAAGGCGCGGGCGGCGCCGGCGTCCCGGGCTTCGCGTGGAATATATCCCGCGCGCGCCAGCACCAGCGTATAGTCAGTGGGCAGGATAACGCCGATACGGGGATCTTTTTCCGCGCGTGACTGCGCATAGGATCCCAGCACATTGTAGCCGACATAGGCGCGCCCATCGGCGACCCGGTCGATGACCTCGGAGCTGCAGCAGAAGGTGGCAACGCTGTTGCGTCCGAAGCCCTCGATCAACCGGCCCCAGGTGCTGGCCTCGGTTGAATCCTGAAAGGCGAAGAGGTAGCCGACGCCGGATTCCTCGATATCATAGGTGGCGATGCGCCCGTTGAGCCTGTCCGACTGGCGCATCATGTCGATCAGGTCAAAGCGGCTGCGCGGCGGACCATCCTCGTCAAAAGCAGCCTTGTTGTAGACCATGACTGCGGGTTCATAGGTCAGGCCGATCAGTTCTCCGCGCCATTGCGCCCAGTCGGGCAGGTTGGCGAGCACAGGGCTGCCAATCTCGCGGGCGCAGCCGCCATTGACCAGCCGGACCTGCTGGGCGATCGACGAGGAGATCACCAGATCGGCGAAGAAGCTCCGATCAGCGCAGGCGCGTGAGACGCTGGCGTCGAGACTGTTGGATGTGTCTTCGATATAGGTGACCGAAACGCCGGGATTGCTCTGCTGAAAGGCGGAAATCAGCGGTTGCATGAAATCAAGATCGGTGACGCTGGCGATAACAAGACTGCCGGACTGACTGCCCTGGGCCTCAAACCGGGTGGTGGTCTCGACCGCGCCGGCGGATGCGGTCAGGGCCCCGGTTGCGGCGATGAATGTTGCCAAAGCGATTGAAGTGCGGATCATGCGGTGCTGCCTTCGCCGGCGGATGCCGGAATGTGTGCGGCGAGCGGCAATGCGATACCGACCATGAAACCGTCACCGTTGTTGGTCCGGGTCTGGATGCAGCCCTGATGGAACTCGGCGACCTCCGCCACGATCGCCAGACCAAGTCCGGCGCTTTGCGGGTTGGAGGCGTCGTGGGCAAAGCGCTCGCCGATGCGTTGCAGCTGTCCCGGATTCATGCCGGTACCCTGGTCATGCGCGGCGATCAATGCCTTGCCGTCCGCGGTTATGCTGACGCGCAGAATGACTGGCGGTTTGCCATGCGCAAGCGCATTGGTGATCAGATTGCGCGCCGCCTCCCGCAGGCTGAAGCCATCTCCAACCACCATCACCGGGTCGGCTGGCAAATCAAGTTCTATTGCTTCCGCCCCACCGGTCCTTCGGGCCTCCCGTTCGGCCTCCACCGCCACACGCCTGAGGTCGATGCGTTCCAGGGTGGCTGAATCGGCCCGGTGCGTGACAAGGGCGTGCGACAACAACTGATCCGTCAGGCGGCTGACCCCCAGCGCGCGGTCACGGATGCGCCGTTGCAGAGCCTTGAGCTTGCGCGGATCGTCTTCCTCCATGGCAAGTTCTGTCTGGGCCCTGAGCGCGGTGATCGGTGTGCGCATCTGATGGGCCGCATCGGCGACAAAGTCCTGCATGGCGCCGACACGCTTGTCTAGGCGCGCCATGAAACGGTTGATGGCAGCCACCAGCGCTTCAACCTCGCGCGGTGTGGACGTGGAAAAAGGTGTCAGATCCTTGGGGTTGCGGGCAAGAATGGCGCGTTCGATCCGGCGCAACGGACTGAGCGCCAGATGCATGGCGAGCAGCGCCAGCGCCAGCGTGACGGCGCCGGCGACCACCACGCCGATCACGGCGCGTGCGACGATTTCATGGGCGAGTTCGGAGCGCGCGCGCAGGGTTTGCGCCACGATCACGGTAATCGGGCCACGTACCGCACGTTCCGCCAGGAAGCGCTGCATGCTTATGGCGCGAACCGCTTCGCCGGAAAATTCGGTGTCATAAAGCAAGGGCGCATCAGCGGTGCCGGCAGCGTCGGGCAGCGGAAAACTCTCGTCACCGGTCAGCGTTTCGCCGCCGGGCCCGTCGATCCGGTAGAATATCCGGTCTTCGGACGCCAATGACAGCAAGCCGAAGGCTGACAGCGGAATGTCGATGACAGTTTCACCTTCCACGACGCTGATCCGTTCGGCGATCTGCAGGGCGGCCCCGGTCAGCAGGCGGTCGAACGCGCGGGTGGCAGCCGTCTGGCCATAGCTGAGTGCTGCCAATGCCGTTCCCGCGGCTGCAATGGTCAGCAGCAGCGTCAGCAGCAATGTCAGCCGCCCGGCGATGGAGCGGGAGCGGCCGGCCGCGGGATAGGGTAACGGGACGCTCAATTGGTGACCGTGTCCGGTTTGGCGACCTGCGCCTGATAGCCAAGGCCGCGCAGGGTCCTGATCTCCAACCCGGCGCCTGACAGTTTGCGGCGCAGCCGCCCGACATAGAGCTCGATGGCGTTCGGTCCGGCTTCGGCATCCATGCCGAACAGCCGCATGACCAGCTCATCCTTCTCCAGCACCCGGCCCTTGTTGATCAGGAATATCTCCAGCAACAATTGCTCGCGCGGAGTGAGTTGCAGGGTCTCCCCGCCGACAGTCGCCTGGCGGGTGGCCATGTCGAAATCCAGATTTCCGGCCGACAGCGTTGAGCCTGCTTCACCGGTTCGCCTGCGCACGATGGCCCGTACCCGGGCCTCCAGTTCACCCAGATCAAAAGGCTTGACCATGTAATCATCGGCACCGAAATCGAGCGCGCCGATCTTGTCATCCACGGCCAGGCGCGCGGTCAGCACCAGGACGGGAACCGTGTCCTTGCGCTGCCTGAGCCATTTGAGGAAGTCCAGTCCCGAACCGTCGGGCAGATTGATGTCGAGAATGACCAGATCGTAGGCGGATGCCGATGCAAAGTGTTTTGCGTCCTCCACCGTTGCCGCGCGGTCACAAGCATGCCCGCCGCGTCCCAGCCGGTCGGTAATGGCTTCGGCGACGTCAATGGTGTCTTCGACGACCAGAAAATGCATGGGCAACTCCCCCGTCTCCGAACATCGAGCTGACAGCTGATTGACAGCTTCTTGCGCTAGCATAGCGACCATACCGCTTTTGAGGAAAGGCGGGTTGTTCATTGTGGAGGAAATCATGAAGAATTTTGTCACGCGGCTCGCCGCGACCGCTATTGCCGTTGTCTCCCTGGCAACGGCCGCCCACGCTTTCGATCCGGGGGCGACCGAGTGCATCGCACCGGCCAATCCCGGCGGCGGCTGGGATTTCACATGCCGTCAGGTCGGCAAGACGTTGCAGGACCTCAAGGTCGTTCCGGGTACCATGCAGGTCGTCAACATGGCTGGCGGCGGTGGCGGCGTGGCTTACGCCGAAGTCATCAACAAGCGCAATGATGCCAACAACCTGATCGTCGCCGCATCCTCGGCCACCTCAACGCGGCTGGCTCAGGGCGCTTTTCCGGGCAACACCATGGATCAGGTTCGCTGGGTAGCTTCGGTCGGCGCCGACTACGGCATTGTCGCCGTTGCAAAGGATTCGCCCGTCAACACGCTGCCCGAGCTGATGGAGATGATCAAGAAGGACCCGACTTCGGTTTCGATCGCCGGCGGTTCCGCTGTTGGCGGCTGGGATCACCTCAAGGTTCTGATCGCGGCCAAGAAGGCCGGAATCGACGATGTCCGCACCATCAAATATGTCGCCTTTGACGGCGGCGGCGAGGCGGTCACCCAGTTGTTGGGCGGCTCGGTGCAGGCCTTTACCGGCGATGCTTCGGAAGCCAAGGGTTTTGTCGATTCCGGTGACATCAAGGTCATCGCCGTGCTGGCGCCGGAACGGCTCGAAGGCGACTTCGCATCGTTCCCCACCGCCAGGGAGCAGGGCATCGATGTGATCGGCGCCAACTGGCGCGGATTTTACGCGCCCGGCGGCATGTCCGACGAGGCCTATGACTATTGGGTCGATGCCATCGGCAAGGTCTATGACAGCGCCGAATGGAAGGACATCATGGCCCAGAACGGTCTGGCTCCGCTCAATCTTCGCGGCGCCGAGTTCCAGGCCTTTGTTGCTGACTCAGTCGCATCGATCACCGACATCTCCAAGGAAATCGGGCTGATCCAGTAAGGCTCGGTGATTGTGTCTCCGCCCGTCTGACGGGCGGAGAGTTTCCGCCTTCGGCGATGTTCGCCGAGGCTAAGAGGGGGAGGCCGCCATGAGCGACCGGATACTGGGAGGCCTGGGCCTTCTGTTGGCTGTATTTTTCATCTGGCAGGCGACGCTGATCAAGGAAAGCTTCATTTCCGATCCGGTCGGGCCGAAGATATTTCCGATCATCATCGGGGTTCTTGTCGGTCTCTCCAGTCTGGCGATCTTCTTCAAGCCTGACGACGAACCGGAATGGCCCGAGTTCAGCCGGCTGTTCGAGGTGGGGCTGACCATCGCGGTCATGATCGCCTATGCCTATGCGCTTCCGATTGCCGGGTTTGTCGCTTCCACAGCCGTTGCTTCCGGCTATCTGTCCTGGCGGCTGGGAACACCGCCGGTCAAGGCCGTGATCGCCGGGATTGTTATCGCCACCGGCATTTATGTCGTTTTCCATCTCATTCTGGGTCTGTCGCTTGCGCGCGGCCCATGGGGATTTTGAGGTAGGGTCATGGATACTTTAAACGCACTTGCTGACGGTTTTTCCATCGCGCTGACGTTCCAGAACCTGGGCCTCGCGCTGATCGGCTGTTTTCTGGGCACCATCATTGGCGCGCTTCCGGGGCTTGGTCCGTCCAACGGGGTCGCCATTCTCATCCCGCTTGCCTTCACGCTCGGGCTGCCGGCGACGCCGGCGCTGATCCTGCTCACCAGCGTCTATTACGGTGCAATGTATGGCGGTCGCATCTCGTCGATTCTGCTCAACATTCCAGGTGATGAACCGGCACTGATGACGACACTTGACGGGTATCCGATGGCCAAGAAGGGCATGGCGGGCGAAGCGCTGGCGCTGTCGGGCATTGCTTCGTTTGTTGGCGCATTCTTTGCCACTTGGGGACTGGTGTTTCTGGCGCCGCAGTTGGTCAAGGTGGCGTTGCTGTTCGGCCCGGCCGAGTATTTCGCGCTGTTCGCGCTCGCCTTTGCCACACTTGGCGGCATATCCAGCCGCAACCAGGCCAAGGCGGCGCTTGCCGCCGGTCTCGGGCTTGGCATTGCGATGATCGGCGTTGACGGCCAGACCGGCGTTCCGCGGTTTTCCTTCGGCGAAGTCCATCTCTACGACGGTATCGATTTCCTTGTGGCTATTGTCGGCCTGTTCGCGCTGTCGGAAGTCTTCATCTTTCTCGAGCATCGCGGAACCGCCAAAGCCACCGGCGATGCGTCCGGCGTCAAGCTCGGACGGCTGACACCGCCCTGGTCGATGATCAAGCAGACCATACCCACCATGGGCCGGTCGACAGTGCTTGGTTTCATTGCCGGCGTTTTGCCGGGAGCGGGCGCTTCACTTGGGTCGTTCATTTCCTATTCGGTTGAAAAGCGGCTGGTCGACAAGGACAAGACCTTCGGCACCGGCGATCCACGTGGAGTGGCGGCGCCGGAAGCGGGAAACAACGCGGCAGCCGGCGGCGCGCTTGTGCCGATGCTGGCGCTGGGGGTGCCGGGCTCAGGCACGACCGCGGTTTTGCTGGCGATGCTGCTGGCGCTCAACATCACGCCCGGGCCATTGCTGTTCACCAACAATCCTGATGTGGTCTGGGGACTGATCGCGGCCCTGTTCATCGGCAATATCATGCTTCTGGTCATGAACATTCCAATGGTCAGCCTTTTCGTGCGGGTGCTGCTGGTGCCGCCACGTTATCTGATGCCTGCCGTGGCGATGATCTCGTTTGTCGGGATCTACGGAATTTCCGGTTCGACATTCGATCTGATGGTAATGGTGTTCTTTGGCGTGCTCGGCTGGCTTCTCAGGAAGCTCGACGTGCCACTGGTGCCGGTGATCCTGGGCGTGCTTCTGGGCAACCAGATGGAAGCCAATCTCCGGCGAGCCATGACCATCTCGGATGGTGAATGGAGTGTGCTGCTTGCATCGCCGCTTTCCATCGGCCTGTGGCTGTTTGCCTTCTTCGGTTTCATCCTGCCGATTGTCGCCGGGCGCTTCTTCAGGCCTACCTATCCGCGGACAGACAGCGAAGCCGATCCGGATTGACACACGTCGAAGATGCGCCTCGCCAACGGGGTTGTCGAGGCGTGTCATCGGTAGCCGGACTCGGGCGGCATGCACCGAGACAACTTTTTTGAATGCCGTTGTCGGAAAACTGCTGACCGCTGGTGCGTGAACTGCATTAGGCTCTGCACCGGCAGAGGTGATTCCTCGCGCGAAGTTCAAGGCTGGTTCGGGGTGGTGCAGGAGTTTTGGTGATGGTGAAGAGTTTCTGGCTGACCCCATTGATCACGTTCGGGATTGCCATACTGGGCGCCGGTGTCACGTTCCTTCTGCACTTTCCGGCGCCGTTTCTCACCGGACCGGCCATGGCGGTGACACTTGCGGGGTTGGCCGGAATCAGGACCGCGGCACTGCCGCAGCGGGGACGCGATGCGGTGTTTGTCATTCTCGGTCTGACAATCGGGCAGGGTGTCACGCCTGAGGTGTTCGATGCGATGCGCACCTGGCCGGTAACCCTTGTGTCGCTTGGGGCAAGCCTGTTTGCGATCATTTTCGTGACGCGGGCAGTGCTGGTGCGGTTCTGGTCAATGGATCAGACGACAGCCTTCCTGTCGTCGTCGCCGGGGCATCTGAGCTATGTTCTGGGTCTGACAGAGGGCGTGAAGGCGGATCTCCAGACAGTCAGCATCGTTCAGTCGATCCGCGTTCTGGCATTGACGCTCCTGGTTCCCATTGCGGTGACGCTGACCGGCCAAATACCCCCGAACGCAGCAACGGGTTCGGCTGAAACGGCACCAGGCCCATTGCTTGCCATGATCGTCATCGCGGCGATCGCAGGTTATCTGTTGCAGCGTCTTCGGCTTCCCGCTGCCTATCTGATTGGCGGAATGCTGGTCTCGGTTGTTGCTCATGCCTCCGGGCTGGTCAGCGGAGTGATGTGGTTCTGGCTGGCTGCCACGGCCTATATTTCCCTTGGTGGACTGATCGGATCGAGGTTTTCAGGCATTACCTGGCCGGAACTGCGGCGGGCGTTCAGCGCCGGGGTCATGGTGACCTTGCTGGGCGTCGTTCTGGCTGGGGTGTTTGCAGCCATTGCTCACTGGATCACCGGCATGGACCTGATCGCCGTTCTGATCGCCTTTGCGCCGGGAGGTCTTGAAACCATGGCTGCGATGTCGGTGATCCTCGGCATCGATCCGACCTTTGTGGCATCCCATCATGTGGCGCGATTGCTGATGCTGACGGTAATCGTGCCGGTTTTCCTGCTGCGGGGCCGGCGAGATTGATCCCGCTGGGTCGCTTTTTCCTGTTTACGCCATTTTATTGCAAGGCCATCTGCACTATGTGGGGGGTGTCCGAAATGACAATTTGCGGAGTCCGATGTGAGTGTTACCAAAGAAGATGTTCTGGCCAAGCTGAGATCGGTCAAGGGGCCTGATCTTGAAGGCAATATTGTTGATTTGGGGCTGGTCTCCGAGATTTTCATCGCCGATGCGAAGGTCTATTTTTCACTGACAGTTCCCGCCGCGCGAGCGCAGGAGCTCGAGCCGTTGCGTGAGGCAGCCGAGCGCGCCACAAAAACCATTCCGGGCGTCAACGGCGCCATGGTGGCGCTGACGGCGAGCCGTGAACCCGGCAGTGCGCCTGCGCCTTCACGGCAGCCGCCGCCGAAGCCGGCCCCCTCGCATGCGCATGGGCAACCCGGCCAGCCGCAAGGCCGGGCCAAGACCGGCGTGCCGGGAATATCGACGATCATCGCGGTTGCCTCGGGCAAGGGCGGTGTGGGCAAATCCACAACGGCGGTCAATCTGGCGCTCGGACTTCAGGCCACCGGCTTGAAGGTGGGTGTGCTTGACGCTGATATCTACGGGCCTTCGATGCCGCGGCTGTTGGGGATTTCCGGACGGCCGGAGCAGCTTGAGGGCCGGATGCTCAAGCCGATGGAGAATTATGGCCTGAAGGTCATGTCGATGGGGTTTCTCGTCGAGGAAGACACGCCGATGATCTGGCGCGGTCCGATGGTGATGTCGGCGCTCAACCAGATGCTGCGCGAAGTGGCCTGGGGTGAACTCGACGTGCTGGTTGTCGACATGCCGCCGGGCACAGGCGACGCCCAGCTGACAATGGCGCAAAACGTGCCGTTGGCCGGGGCTGTGATTGTGTCCACGCCGCAGGACCTGGCGCTGATTGATGCACGCAAGGGGCTCAACATGTTCAACAAGGTCAATGTTCCGGTGTTGGGCATTGTCGAGAACATGAGCTATTTCGTCTGTCCGGATTGCGGTGGTCAGCATGATATTTTCGGCCATGGCGGGGCGCGCGACGAAGCGACGCGGATTGGCGTGCTTTTCCTGGGCGAAGTGCCGCTGGCGATGCCGATCCGCGAGACCTCGGATGCGGGCTTGCCGGTTGTGGCCACGGCCCCCGACGGGCCGCACGCAAAGGTCTATCTGGAGATGGCCGCCAGGGTGCGCGCCCGTCTGGAAGAACTTTCCGGAGACGGTGCGCGAACCATGCCTGAGATTGTGTTCGAATAGGCTCTGGTCAGAGCTCTTTGCTCAGCATCGCGAAAAGCCCGAGCAAGCCCTGGTCGAGCGCATCGCTTTGCGGTTCGCTTTGCGATGAGGTGCAGGCAATGACCGTGCCCGTGTCCGGATCGCAATAGAGGAACTGACCATGAATGCCGGCGGCGAGAAAGGCATTCGAGCCGCCGCCGACCTGGTACCAGTTGTTGCGGTAGCGGCCGGTCTTGAGAAAGTCGGCCTGGGTGCCCCGCGCCCAGACCTCTTCATCGCCGTTTTGCTGCATGTCATCGATCCAGCGCTGCGACACGATCCGGCGGCCGTTTACAGTTCCGCCGTTGAGCAGCATCTGGCCGATCGCCAGCAGGTCGTGCGGCCGGCAGGAGACGCCGCCGGCGGTGCGCGGCGCGCCGTGCGGGTCAACCGTGATGAAGGCGTCGGCGGATGCGCCAAGCGGCTTCCACAAGAGCCGGGAACAAAGGTCGGGGAAACGCTCCCCCGTCGCGCGCTCGAGCACGATCCCGAGCATGTCGGAGTTGGGAGAAAGATAATCGTGAATGCCGCCGTGCGGGTGTGAAGCTTTTTGCAGGCCGCACAGGAAGGACAGCATGCCTTCGTCCTTGCCGTCGCTGGATGGCGGATTCCACGACATGGCCCGCCGGTAGCGGGCATAGGCTTCCGGGGACAGATAGGATTCATCGAAATCGAGGCTGACCCGCATATCCAGCAGGTCCTGCACCGTCGCATCGGCATAGGCGCTGTCGGCTGTTTCGGGAACCAGCATGCCGACCGGGCCGGACGGATCGAGAATGCCCTGATCTTCAAGGATGCCGGCCACCAGCGCGGTGATCGATTTGGAAATCGAGAAGACAAGATGCGGATCTTCGCGGTCGACGCCGGGGGCATGCCATTCGCAGACAATCGACCCGTTTCGGGAGACAATGAAACTGTCAGTTTCACTCAGTGTCAGCAATTCATGGATGCTGGGACCTGCGTCCGATCGGACCGGGCGTGACAGAAGTTCGGGTTTGTCCACCGGCTCGGGGAGCGTTGCGCCAGTGCCGGACCTGATTCGGGCGGAGCGCACCATCTCGACAACATTGCGAAAAGACCAGAAGCTGTAAGGACGGATGCGCCAGTTGGCGAGATCGATCTCCTCGCGCGGGAAACCGTTGATCGTTTCAAATTCGGTGACGCGCGCCATGATTTTCCTCATTTTGACCCCTTTCGGCGGGGCGCAATAAAAACTTGAATGAAAGGGTTTCCTTTTTCTGGAAGCATTCTAAACTAGGAAGCCTTCCGATTGGAAGCGCAGCCTGTGGACCGGAGCGATAAAATGCGGCTAACACGCCAAACCAATTATGCCGTACGGATACTGATGTATTGCGCAGCAAATGACGCGCCATTGAGCCGCATTGGCGACATCGCAAAGGCCTATTCGGTTTCCGAACTGTTCCTGTTCAAAATCCTGCAGCCTTTGACCAAATCCGGATTGATCCAATCTGTGCGTGGGCGCAATGGCGGTATCCGGCTCGGGCGGGCGGCGGGCAAGATTTCTCTGCTCGATGTGGTCAAGGTGACCGAAGACAATTTTGCCATGGCGGAGTGTTTTGAAAATGATGCGAGCGAATGCCCGCTGATTGATTCCTGCGCTTTGAACAGCGCGCTGAGAAAGGCTCTTGGAGCTTTTTTCGATGTGCTGTCGAGCTATTCGATCGAAGACCTGATCACGGCTCGACCGTCGATCAACTTCCTGCTCGGCCTTGATGAGCACCAGCCGGCCGCGCCAGCGGCGTAAGTCAAAAACTTACAATTCCAAGCCGGTTTTCCGGCCCTCGTAGATAGCGTATGCCGCCTGTCGCGGAGCAGCACCGTCGCCGATTTCCCTGAAACCGACACCGCGTTGGCGCAGGGCAAGAGCGAGACTGTCCTCGGCCATGTTGGCGGTGGCGAAAACAAGCGTGTCGGCCAGGATTTCAGTCTTGCTGTCATCCAGGAATGACTGCACGGCAGCAGATGTCCCGGACCAGTGGGTGATGGCGCTTTCAACGACAAATTTCACGCCCAGACCGGCCAGTGTCCGGCGCAGCGGGAAATCGGCTGCCGTGCGCTGCAGTTCCTTGCCGACAAGCGGATCCGGGGTAATGATGGTGACGTCATGGCCGTCCTCGGCAAGCTTCCAAGCCGTGCCGCATCCCTTCCAGTTGCCGCCCTCATCAAGCACGATAACGCGATGGCCAGGCCGTGCTTGCCGCGCCATGATGGCTTCGGCTGAATAGACATTGGCATTTTCAATGCCGTCCAGAGATTCGATGTGGGGAATGGCTTTCTGGAAGCCGGTGTCAGGCGGCAGCGATCCGGTTGCGACAATCACCTCGTCTGCCTGCTCGGCCACAACATCGTCTTCGTCCATATAGGCGTTGAGCCGTATCTCGACCCCGAGCATGGTCAATTGTCGCTCGTACCATTCGATCAGTTCGATGATTTGTCCTCGCCGGGGTTGCAGGCCGGCCAGGCGATATGCACCGCCCAAATGCGGTGAAGCTTCCGCCAGCACCACGCGGTGGCCACGTTCGGCGCTGACGCGAGCCGCCTCCAGCCCGGCGGGTCCTCCGCCAACAACCAGCACTGATCTGGCCTGTGCGGCGGGTGCAAACCGGTCACCGCCCCACTCGGCCTCGCGGCCGGTCGAGGGATTGACCACACAGGAAATCCAGTAGTCTCTCGAGCGGCGGCCCCAGCACATCTGGTTGCAGGACAGGCAGCCCCGGATGTCCTCTGCCCGTCCCTGGTGCGCCTTGTTGGCAAGATGCGGGTCGGCAATCTGCCCCCGTACGATCGAGACCAGGTCTGCCTGTCCTTCGCCAAGCACGGTTTCGGCGTTGTCAGGTGTGCGGATATGGCTTTCCGCGGTCACCAGCGCATGCTTGACCACCCCCTTGAGCGTGGCAGCCAGATTTGCGCCGAGCTTCTCCGGATAGATAAATGTCGGCATCAGCTTGTAGAAATCGAAATAACTGCCTGTGCCGCAGGTGACATAATCGATCATCTGTTCCCGGTCATGGCGCTCGATGATCTCGCTGATGGCCTCGCGCTGCAGGGCGACCTCGAAATCCGGCTCGTCGTTGACCGCCAGCCCGATGATGAAATCATCGCCGCAGGCCTTGCGGATACGGGTGATGATCTCGCGGGAAAAGCGGGTCCGGTTCTCCAGGCTGCCGCCCCATTTGTCGTCACGCTTGTTGGACCACGGTGTCCAGAACTGATCGACAAGACCGTGATAGGCGGCCCAGACTTCAACACCATCGAAACCGGAGTCGCGGCACCGCCGCGCGGCTTCGACGAAGCCGGTGATGGTTTCCTCGATCTCTGCCTCGCTCATGGCATGGGAGCCGTCGCTGTCGTGGTAGCTCGGCATGCCTGAGGGTGACCATGCCGGGTGAAAGGCGTTGTCCTGATCGCCGTGGCTGCCGACATGATAAAGCTGCTGGATGGCAACCGCACCGTTTGTCTTGATCGCTTCTGTAACCTTGCGGAAGTGCGGGATCACGGCGTCGTCGCTGTGACGAAAATTGCCACGCGTCAGAACCGCCGCCTGGTGAACCGGCATCGGTTCGACCACAATCATTGCGGCACCGCCCATGGCTCGCTCCGCATAGTAGGCGGCGTGGCGTTCGGTCGGCAGCCCCTCGACAGCCATGTTTGTGGTGTGGGCGCCAAAAACAATACGGTTGCGCAAGGTGTGGCCACGCAGGTCAATGGGCGAGAACAGTTTGTTGAAGCTGCGCGCGGTCATCAATCTCGCCTCCCATGATCTCTGCCGAGATGAACATGCTAGCACGCGGTGCGTCCAGCGCTGTATTGGCTGCGAAACCCGATGGCTTCATTGCGAAACCGTCTGCGGCGTTCGAACCCGCGCCTGCATCATATTTCGCTTCGCTGGGCTTGTACGCGAAAGCTCGCTAATTTAAACGATTAGAAACCCTCAATCATGCCGTTGGTGCGCATGTCCGAAGTGGAGCAAACGGTGAATAAGACAGCATCCGGGGACTGGTGGCGCGGCTGCGTGATCTATCAGGTCTATCCGCGGTCCTATCAGGATACGTCGGGCGACGGCATTGGCGATATTGCCGGCATCATCCGGCGGCTCGATCATATCGCCTCGCTGGGCGTCGATGCGATCTGGCTGTCGCCGTTCTTCCGCTCGCCGATGGCGGACTTCGGCTATGACGTGTCGGATTATTGCGATGTCGATCCGATGTTCGGCACACTTTCCGACTTTGATGAACTGATTGAACTGGCGCACGCCAAGGGCCTGAAGATCATCATCGATCAGGTGATCTCGCACTCTTCCGACAAGCATGCCTGGTTCAGGGAAAGCCGGTCAAGCCGCGACAACGAGAAAGCCGACTGGTACGTCTGGGCCGACCCCAAGCCTGATGGAACGGCTCCGAACAACTGGCTGTCGGTGTTCGGCGGTCCGGCGTGGGAGTGGGACACGGTCCGGTGCCAGTATTACATGCACAATTTTCTGGCTTCGCAGCCAGATCTCAATTTCCACAATGCCGATGTGCAAGATGCCATACTCGATACCGTCCGCTTCTGGCTTGACCGGGGCGTCGACGGTTTCCGGCTCGATACGGTGAATTTCTACGTTCACGACAAGCATCTGCGCGACAATCCGCCGCTAAGCCGCAACGCAGAAGATGGCAACTTCATGGGAGTTGATGCGCCCGACACCAATCCGTATGGCTTCCAGGACCATCTTTACGACAAGTCGCAACCGGAGAATATCGCCTTCCTGCAGCGACTCCGCGCGCTGATGAACGAATATGAGGGCCGAACAACGGTGGGTGAAGTCGGCGACGGCCGGCGCTCGCTGAAGACGGTCGCGGCCTACACCAATGGCGGCGACAAGCTGCATATGTGCTACACATTCGACATGCTTGGTGCGGAGTTTTCGGCCGAGCATTTCCGCCGCAGCATTTCCAATTTTCAGTCGGTGGTCAAAGATGGATGGGTCTGCTGGTCGTTCTCCAACCATGATGTCGAACGGCATGTCTCGCGCTGGCTGCAGGAGGGCGATGATCCGGAGCATCTGGCACGCTTCGCCATCACCTTGCTGTCGTCGTTCCGGGGATCCATCTGCCTCTACCAGGGCGAGGAGTTGGGATTGGAAGAGGCCGAAATCGCGTTCGAGGATCTCACTGATCCTTACGGCATTCGCTTCTGGCCGGCCTACAAGGGGCGCGACGGCTGCCGCACGCCGATGGTCTGGGAGCTTGAGGCGCACCACGCGGGTTTTTCCGATGCGCCGAAGACCTGGCTTCCGATCCCCGACAGCCACAGGCAGCGTACCGTGGACCAGCAGGAGTGTGTGAGCGGATCGATACTCCACCATTACCGGCAAACGCTGGCGATGCGGAAATCCCATCCAGGCCTCGTCGACGGGGCGATGGAGTTTCTTGATACCAACGGCGAAGTGCTGGCCTTTATCCGGGGCGAAGGCGCGGACCGGCTTCTGTTCGTCTTCAATCTCGACCGCAGCCCGGTGGAATGGGCGGTTCCATCGGATCTCGACACCGTCGAGGTCGTGAGATTGCCCGGCTTTGCTCCCGGCCATGATCAAGACACTGTCATGCTGGCCGGTCTTGATGTCTTTTGCGCCCGGTTGAGCTGAGCCCGACAGGTCCGGCCCCCGACAGGTCCGGGCAAGGTCAGTTATGATCCGCTTATGGATCGATGATCTCGAAGGCGTCGACATCTATCATGCCGCGGTCGGAGATCTTGAGGTGCGGAATCACCGGCAAGGGCAGGAATGCCAGTTGCAGGAATGGCTCGTCGAGTGTGCCGCCGAGCCCCTTTGCGGCCTTGCGCAACGGGATCAGCGTCTCGCGCACCCATTCATAGGGCTGGTCGCTCATCAGGCCGGCCACAGGCAGGGCGATTTCGGCGATCACCTTGCCGTTTTCTGCCACAACAAAACCGCCGCGGATTTCGCTCAACCGGTTGGCGGCAACCGCCATGTCGGCCTCTGAAGCACCGACCACACAGATATTGTGGCTGTCATGGCCGACGGTGGAGGCGATGGCGCCGCGCTTGAGGCCAAAGCCCTGAACGAAGCCGGTGGCGATGTTGCCGTTCTTGCCGTGGCGCTCGATCACCGCGATCTTGAGAATGTCGCGGCTCAGATCGACCTGTTTTTCACCATTGTCGATGGCGAGATCGAGATCGCGACGTTCGGTGATGATCTTGCCGGGAACAATGCCGATCACCGGCGTCTGGCTGCGGTTCTTGCGCACGGTGAAGGACGTGGCTTCCACCTTCGGAGCGCGGACACTGTCGGTGCCAACGAGAGCGGTCTTGCCACGGGTCGCGAAGAGTTCATCGGTGACAAGACGACCGGCGGAGAACACCATCTGGGCGTTGCATCCTTCCAGGCTGTCGAGCACCACCAGATCGGCGCGCCAGCCCGGCGCCACCAGGCCGCGATCCTTCAGCCCGAAGCCGCGGGCGGCGGAAATCGAGGCGGCGCGGTAGATCGCCAGCGGCTCGACGCCTTTCGAAATGGCGTGGCGGATCATGTAATCGAGATGGCCATGCTCGGCGATGTCGAGCGGATTGCGGTCGTCGGTGCACAGCGCCAGGAACGGCGAATTGCGTTCGGTGATGATCGGGATCAGCGCATCGAGATCGCGAGACACCGAGCCTTCGCGCACCAGCACATGCATGCCCTTCGACATTTTCTCCAGCGCTTCCTCGGCGGTGGTCGATTCGTGCTCGGTGCGGATGCCGGCGGCGAGGTAGCCGTTGAGGCCGAGCCCGCGCAGCAAGGGGGCGTGGCCGTCGATATGGCCGCCCTGAAAGGCTTCCAGCTTGGCCATGCAGGCAGGGTCCTTGGCGAGCACGCCGGGGAAATTCATGAATTCGGCGAGGCCTATCACCTGAGGATGATCACGGAATGGCAGCAGGTCCTCGATATCCAGCCGTGCGCCGGCGGTTTCGAGATGGGTGGCGGGCACGCAGCTCGACAGCTGCACGCGGATGTCCATGATGGTCTGTTCAGAGCACTCAAGGAAATAGCGGATTCCGGTGGTGCCGATGACATTGGCGATCTCATGCGGATCGCAGATCGCGGTGGTGATGCCGCGCGGCAGCACGCAGCGGTCGAACTCATGCGGTGTGACCAGCGAGCTTTCGATATGCAGATGGGTGTCGATGAACCCGGGTACGACGATCTTGCCGGAGATGTCGATTGTGTTGACGCCCTGATAGCTTTCCAGTGTTCCCACAATGCGATCGCCACAGATGGCGATATCGCCCTGGCGCAGCTCGCCCGTGGTCAGGTCGAACAGTCTGCCGCCCTTCAGGACAATGTCAGCCGGCGCCTTGCCCGCGCCCTGGTCGATCATGTCACCAAGTCTGTCTGTCATGGCTTGTCCCTCTTTGCTGCTTGCCCGAATCAAGAACCGGCCGGCTTTTCAGCCGACCGGTCAAGTTTAGCCCAAAAGGGTGATTACATCTTGTCAGTGATGTCCGAGGTCCAGGCGCCTTCCGGCTCCTTGGTGATGATGCCCTGGTCGAGCAGCGCCTTGGCGGTGCGCTCATAGGCTGCTTCGATCAGCTTGGCATCCGGCTTGTCGATCAGCTTGGCCACTTCGCCCATCATCCGGACCTGGTGGTTCTCGTCCTGGCCGCCATTGTCCATGACGATGCCGGCTGCCTCTTCAGGGTTGGCGATGGCATATTCCCAGCCCTTCATCGAAGCCTTGACGAATTTGACCATCTTTTCGGTGAAAGCAGGATCGGCGAGATCGTCTTCCATCGCATAAAGGCCGTCTTCTAGCAGGTCGTTGCCCATGGCCGAGTAGTTGAAGACGATCAGGTCTTCCGGCTTGTAACCGGCATCCATCAGCTGCCAGTACTCGTTGTAGGTCATGACCGAGATGCAGTCTGCCTGCTTCTGGATCAGCGGCTGCACGTCAAAGCTCTGCTTGAGCACGGTGACGCCATCGGCGCCGCCTTCGGTCGACAGACCCAGCTTGTTCATCCATGCAAAGAACGGATATTCGTTGCCGTAGAACCAGACGCCCAGTGTATGGCCCTTGAAGTCGGCCTCGGTCTTGATCGGACCGTCTGCGGGGCAGACCAGTTCCATGCCGGCCTTCTTGTAAGGCTGGGCGATGTTGACCAGGCCGACGCCTTTTTCGCGGGCCGCGAGCGCGCCACCCATCCAGTCGACGATGACGTCGGCGCCGCCGCCGGCAATCACCTGTTCCGGCGCGATGTCAGGGCCGCCGGGCTTGATTTCCACGTCGAGGCCGGCTTCTTCGTAAAAGCCCTTGTCCTTGGCGACGAAATAACCTGCAAACTGGGCCTGGGCGACCCATTTGAGCTGCAGCGTCACCTTCTCGGCAGCATGTGCGGCACCCGCCATCAAGCTCATGGTGAGTGCCAGTGTCAGTCCAAGTGTCTTTTTCACTTTTGGTTCCTCTCTGGTTGTGGCTCAGGGCTATCTATCTGCGATAGCTCGGATGCCAGAATGTGACAGCCCGCTCAAGAAGTGCAAGCGCCCCGTAAAATAAAGACCCGACAATAGCTGCCATGGCGATTTCCGCCCAGACCATGTCGAGGTTCATCCGACCCACTTCGGTCGAAATGCGAAAGCCCATGCCGACGATCGGCGTTCCGAAAAACTCCGCCACGATGGCGCCGATCAGCGCCAGGGTGGAGTTGATCTTGAGGGCATTGAAGATGAACGGCATCGCCGCCTGAAGCCTGAGCTTGAGCAGCACTTGCCAATGGCTGGCGCCGTAGGTGCGCATCAGGTCGCGCTCCATGTCACCGGTGGCCGCGAGGCCGGCCAGCGTGTTTACCAGCATCGGGAAGAAGGTCATGACGATGACCACCGCGGCCTTGGACTGCCAGTCGAAGCCGAACCAGATCACCATGATTGGCGCAATACCGATCATCGGCAGCGCCGAGACCATGTTGCCGATCGGCAGCAGGCCGTTGGCGAAGAAGCGGAAGCGGTCGGCGAGGATGGCGACCAGGAAACCGGTCAGCGAGCCCACGACATAGCCGAACAGGACAGCCTTGAGCACGGTCTGGCGGAAGTCCGCGAGCAGGATTGATGTGGACGTGACAATCCTTACCCCGATGGCGGAAGGCGGTGGCAGCAACACGAAGGGCACGCCCGCGCCGCGAACCAGACACTCCCACAGGATCAACACCCAGATGCCGAACAGTGCGGGCACGGTAATGCCGATGATTCCGATATACTGACCGCTGCGGCTGCCGTCGCCGGAGAGCACCGTGACAAGCCGCCAGCCCAGCAGCCAGGCGGCGATCAGACTGGCGTAATAGCCCGCGGAGGCGGTTCCGGTGGCCTCAGCGAGACCGGCGATCAGCATGGCCGCGGCCCCGAAACTCGCCACCATGAGAACCAGGGCTTCCAGCGCTGCCACCAGCCGCAGCATCGACAGAATCGCGCCGATGACAAGGATGGCCACGACCGCGATTGAGAACGGGGAACTCATGCCGGCGGTGAAGGGCAGTGCGGTGAGGCTGTAGAGTGTTGCGACCAGCGCGCTCACGGCCTGCCAGTTTGGACGGAAAGCGCTCATGGGTTTCTTGCTCCCATCCGGCCATTGACGAAACGGCCGACAATGTCGACCAGACTGACCAGCAGGATGGCGACAATCGAGCCGGCGATCAGGGCGGCGAAGATATCGACTGTCTGGCTGTAATAGGACCCGGCCAAAAGCTTGGACCCGATCCCGGCCACGGCACCGGTGGGCAGTTCGCCGACGATGGCGCCGATCAGGCTGGCGGCAATCGCCACCTTCATCGAGGTGAAGAAGAACGGCACCGAGGCGGGTATCCGCAATTTCCACAGCATCTGCAGCTTGGTGGCGGAGTAGGTCCGCATCAGGTCGAGATGCAGCACGTCAGGCGAGCGCAGGCCCTTGACCATGCCGACAGCGACAGGGAAGAACGACAGATAGGTGGAGATCAGCGCCTTGGGCAGAAGCCCGGTGACGCCGATGGCCGACAACAGCACGATGATCATCGGCGCAATCGCCAGAATGGGAATCGTCTGCGAGGCGATGATCCACGGCAGGAAGGACCGGTCGAGCGCCGGGATATGGACGATGCCGATGGCAATCACCACGCCGAGCGCTGTTCCCATGGCGAAACCAAGCAGCGTCGCCGACAGCGTGATCCAGGAATGATAGACCAGACTGCGCTTTGACCACGGTTTGACCGTCAGCGTGTTCTTCCAGAGATTGGAGGCGACCTGATGCGGCGCAGGCATGGTCGGCTTGGGCTGGCTCATGGTTTTCATGAGGAATTCGGTGGCGGTGCGGGTCTCGCCGGCGCGGCGATCGAAATCACGCTGGAACGGCGCGTTCATCGAATAGGCGGCGAAATACCAGGCGATGAGAATCACCAGCAGAATCGACCCGACCGGGACCAGCCGGTCCCAGATAAAGCTCTTCTTGTTCATCCTTGCCTCCCCTGAGGCCAGACGATCATGGTCACGGCAACGATCCCGAGCGTGATGCCGCCGACCTGCATGGTCGACGGGCGTTCGCCAAAAATCATCAATCCGATCAGATTGATCAGCACCAGTTGCAACACCGCGGACAGGGACATGGCGACAGCCAGCCCGCTTTCGCGCATTACCCGAACCATCATCAGATTGCCGGCCGTGTACAGCCCGATGGCCAGGGCCAGCAACCAGACCGAGGGCCGGTCGACATAGACGCGGAGGCTGCTTGCCGCAGCCATGAAGATCACCATCACGCCTGCCAGCCAGACCATCAGCGAGGGGCTCATTGTGCACCTCCGGGCCAGCGCAGCCAGAGCGTCGAAATGCCCTCTTCCGTGGCGTCGTCGCGACGCGCGGGATCTTCGTCAAAGCCCTCACGCTTGTAAAAACGCAAGGCGCTGGTGTTGCATTCAAACACGGTGAGTTCGAGACCACCGGGATGCGCAATTTTAGCTGTGTCGAGCAGCGCCTTGCCGACGCCCTTGTTGCGCGCGGCAGGCTGCAGATAAAGCGCAGGCACAAAGCCGTCGTCGCTCATGGAAAGGTAGCCAAGAATTTCTCCGTGCTCTTCCGCCACAAACATGGTGCGCTTTTCAAGCAGGGAGGGAACGAACAGCGCCTCAACGTCGGTGTGGTCGATGGTGCGAGGAAGCCATCCCGTGGCGTCGATATAGTTGTTGATGATCGCCGCGCAAACCGGCAGATCCGAGGTGGTTGCACACCGGATCTGGCTCGTTGCGGTTGCTTTGCGAACAGCGCTATTCATCATAGCTGTGTCCCGCTTTCAGGCCTTCGCGCACCTTGTGGGCAATCCTGAGAAATTCCGGCGTTTCGCGGATGTCGAGCGACCGGTTGGGGCCGAGATTGCACTCGATGATCTCGTGGATGCGGCCCGGACGCGGACTCATCACCACGATCTTGGTCGACAGGAATACCGCTTCGGGAATCGAGTGGGTGACAAAGACCACGGTCTTTCTGGTCTTGGCCCAGAGCTTGAGCAGTTGTTCGTTGAGATGGTCGCGGACAATCTCGTCAAGTGCGCCGAACGGCTCGTCCATCAAAAGCATGGCCGGTTCAACGGCGAGCGCCCGGGCGATGGAAGCGCGCTGCTGCATGCCGCCCGAAAGCTGCCAGGGGAATTTCTTCTCGAAACCGACCAGATTGACCAGCTCCAGATTGCTGGCGATGCGTTGTTTGCGGGTGGCGGCATCAAGACCCATGACTTCAAGCGGCAGCGCCACGTTTTTCTCGATGGTGCGCCATGGAAACAGCGCCGCCTGCTGGAACACATAGCCGTAAGCGCGCGCCAGCCGTGCCTGTTCCGGCGTCATGCCGTTGACCGAGACGGTTCCGCCGGTGGGCTTTTCCAGATCGGCGATGACCCGCAGAAGCGTGGTCTTGCCGCAGCCCGACGGGCCGATCAGCGAAACGAATTCGCCCTCGGCAATGTCGAGTGTGATGTCTTTGAGCGCATGAACCGGCCCGTCATTGGTCTCGAAGGTGAGGTCCAGATTTTGGGCAGAGATGACTGTCTCAGGCATGGTTTGCTGCTTTTTGTTTCATTGTGTTCCCCGGTCTTTTTTATTTTGTCAGCTTGAGTCTGTCCGGTCCTGAAACCGAGCAAGTACCGTGCCACTACACCCCGCTCGCCGGAATGCCGGAACGCTCAACCTTGCGCGGGGAAGAGACTTCCTTCCAGGTCGACAGCGCCTTGTTGGTGGGCGTGACCGGCTCGCGCTTGACGAACTCGCCGTGGCCTTCCTGCGGCTTGACTTCGCCATCGTCGATGGCAACCCGGCCGCGGGTCAGGGTGTAGCGCGGCAGGCCCTTGACCTGCTTGCCCTCAAACACATTGTAGTCGATCGCCGACTGCTGCGTACTGGCGGAAATTGTCTTGGATTTCTCCGGATCCCAGACCACCAGATCGGCATCGGCGCCGACCAGCACCGCACCCTTTTTCGGATAGCAGTTGAGGATCTTGGCGATGTTGGTCGAGGTGACG
>TARA_R110002050_G_scaffold33846_7_pt1 | contig 80306 bp, 63 predicted proteins | sample TARA_R110002050 | Tara Oceans TARA_R110002050 (sample SAMEA4396988) | marine metagenome | biome: Polar Biome; feature: [DCM] deep chlorophyll maximum layer (ENVO:01000326); material: water (ENVO:00002006), including particulate matter (ENVO:01000060) such as... | depth 25 m
CGTATATGTTCTGGTGCTGGGATAGGACATATTCTCTATACCGGGCTGCAGGGTACCACCAGCAACCGATACCGTTTCCGGATCAAAATGGGGGTTGTCCGTCCATAGTGCCAAATTCCTGCCTGTCAAGGACAATCTTGCCTTACTGATAGGAAGCTTGTCTATAATTTTATTGGAAAGGCTATAGCCCAATGTAACTTCGCGCAATTTGGTATAGGAAGCATCGTATTTGGCCGCCTCTACATTATCCCGCTCATAGTAACGGTTATTATAGGTTCTAACATCCACGTTTATTGTGTTGGGTGTATATACCCCTGGGGATGTCTCCAAAACCCCTTCAGCAACAATTCCTGTTTCCCTTCCTTCCAAGGTCTCTTTTAATTGCCCGGAAGTGGAACCTATAGTTTTGGTCCTGGACACTACTATTCCTCCCTGTCTAATATCGAACATAAATCCAAAATCCACGGACTTATATTTGAAGCTATTAAGTATCCCCAAGGTATAATCCGGGGCATAATCACCTTGGTACACCAAATCGTCCGTCCTAATGGGGATACCACTGTTATTTACGATCATTTGACCATAATACTCACTGTTCTCGTCTTCTACACGTTGAAATCCCCGTCCGTAAATAGCACTAATGGAGCCACCTTCCCTAGCTTGGATAAAAACGCTGTTCCTTTCGGTAAGCGTATAATCTATACCCCCCAGATCGGTAACCTCACTCCTATTCCTTGAATAGTTGAACATGGCATTCCAACTGAAATTCTCAGTCCTAACGGGCACAACGTTCAACATGGCCTCAAAACCATAATTCCTTACTTCTCCCGCGTTGATCAACTTACTGGTATATCCACTGGAGATATCCGTACTTATGGGTATGATCTGATTTTTGGTACGCCCATCATAATAGGTGGCATCCAAATTAAGCCTACTTTGAAACAAGCGGATATCGGCACCAATCTCATAAGATGATGTAATCTCCGGTTTCAAATTGGCATTGGGGATCAAGGAGGATTCCGTTAAAATTGGGTTATCCCCAAAAGGTGTTTCGTTGGTAAAGAAACTGGACAACTTATAGGGGTCCGTATCATTACCTACCTCGGCATAGGCCGCCCTTAATTTTGCAAAAGAGACAAAATCGGGCATTTTAAACATATCACTAGCTATGGCACTTAAAGTAACCGAAGGATAGAAATAGGAATTATTATCGGTAGGTAGGGTACTGGACCAATCGTTACGGCCAGTTACATCCAAGAAAAGTAAATTATCATAGGCGAACCTGGCAAAACCATAGAGACTGTTGATTCTCTTCTGTTCATTGTTGGTATATACCTCCAACGGTCTCCTCGTATTATTAAAGGAATATACGCCAGGGTTGATCAACTGGGGGGCAACGGTCTGGGTGTACTCCTGCTTCTGACGAAATTGATTTCCACCGGCCGATATATTCAGGTTCCACTTTTCATTAAAGGTTTTATCATAGGATAATAGGAAATCTGTATTGGATTCCTCAAAGAACACATTGTCTTCCCTATAATAACCTAGAGGGAAACGCTGGGTACTAAACGCTCTTTTTTTGGTCCTGAGATCGCGATAAAAATCCCTTCCGGTCCTTACCATTAAGTTCCAATTATCATTGATCTCATAATTGGCACTAATATTCCCGTATACCCTGTCCTTGTTCTGTGAATTGGTATTCTCATACACGTTGAAGAAAGGGTTGTCATGATAATTGTAATTATAGTTGAACTGTTGCAGGTCTTCCCTACCAGGCATCCAATAATCCCTCATACTGTTGGTGTTCAATTGCCTACCGTACCAAATAAAGAGATACATGATACTTTCCGTACCATAGCTTAGGGAAGGCCTATTGTCACTGTCGGATTTTATATAATTTACATTGGTATTGATCGTTAATTTGTCGGTCAGGTTTAGACCTGTATTCAAATTAAAAGTATTTCGCCTAAGGTCTGTATTGGGTACTATGCCCTCTTGGTCCAAATTTTGGTAGGAGAACCTTATATTGCCAAGGTCCCCGGATTTGGAAATGGCTATACTATTGGTCTTGGTGTACCCTGTATTAAAGAAGTCCATGGTATTGTCCGGCATGGACACCCATGGTGTTGGGGTAATTGGCGAATCGCTCACTAGATAGTCCCCTCCCCTTGTTCCATCCGCCCTGGGGGAATCAAACTGTGGGATCATCAGTCCGGTATCCAACCTGGGGCCCCAACTTTCGTCAACACCATCGGCGATACCGCTTCCACTTCCATCGACAAATGCAAACTGTTGGTTGTTGCCTTGGCCGTATTCGTTTTGCCAATCGGGCAATAACAAAACACTTTCCATGGTTATACCGGAATTAACGGAAACTCCCAATTGACCTTTTTTGCTATTCCCTTTCTTGGTCGTTATAATAATGGCCCCGTTTGCCGCCCTAGCTCCGTACAAAGCCGCTGCAGCCGGTCCTTTTAGAACGTTTATGGATTCTATATTCTCTGGGTTTATTTCCGAAGCCCCATTTCCATAATCCACATCCTGTGTTCCAGAACCGCTGGACCCTACAATTTCATTGCTAATAGGAGTACCATCCACAATGAACAAAGGGGAATTCCCATTAATGTTCAGCGAGGCATCGCCCCGTATGGATACTCTGGCAGAACCTCCCAATCCGGAAGGGCTGTTGGTAATCTGTAGACCGGCCACCTTTCCAGAAATGCCATTTAAAAGATTGGGTTCCCTAGCCCCGGATACCTGATCGCCATCGAGCTCCTGGGATGCATATCCTAGGGATTTCTTTTCCCTCTTAATGCCCAAGGCAGTTACTACCACTTCACTTAAACCCGTAGCACTCTCTTCCAAAGTAATAGAGACATTGGTCTGCCCATTTAGTGCAATTTCTTTGCTGGTAAACCCTATATAGGAAACCACTAAAGAGGCGTTTGGCCCATTTACATCCAAGGAGAAATTACCGTCAAAATCGGACTGGGTACCATTGGTTGTTCCCTTTTCCAATACATTGGCTCCAGGCAAGGGACTACCATCACTGTCCAAAATAGTACCATTTACCTTAAAAGGCTGGTTCAAATCCACCTTTTTTTCTTCCTCTTTACTGGTGGAAGGGATATTTTTTTCAGGCTTGAGTACAATTTGTTTATCCAATACCTGATAGGCTATGTCCATATTGGAAAACATTCTATCAAGAATTTTGGTAACCAATTCTTTATTAGCCTTCACAGAGACAATTTTTTTATAATCCACCTCCTTATCATTATACATGAATTTGAATTCTGTAAGCGACTCAATTCTGTTCAAAACACTTTCAATACTTACATTTTCGAGGTTCAAGGTAACTTTTGCCTTTTGACCATAAGTTTCGTTTGCATGAATTTGAAAAAGCGAAACGACAAGTAACAGTGAGGTAGTAAGTTTCATTTTCAAATCATATTGTAGCCGAAAACGGGATTTCCTCCCCGGCTTGATCAGGTTTTTCATATTTTTGTAATGTTTTACGTGGTTAATTAATTTAATCACAGCTTATCGGGAAGTGTTGGCGCACTTTCCGATTTTTTTTGCCTTTACACCTTGTAGTTAAAGTGTCCGAAAAAAAATTGTGATCTGTTTAAATTTTGAAAAGTCTAATTCATTGGCAGTTGGTTTGTTTTGTTAGTTGATAATTATTTGTCTGTTGTTGATTTTATAATCCATTTCGTAGGTGATATTGAACGTTTTAAATACTTGATCTATAGTTTCAACATCAAAACTTGCCGTAAACAATTCTTCATTGAGTTCAAGGTTATTGTTCACTATCTCTACATTATAATGCCGCTCCAATTTTTTTACAATGTTCTTAAAGGGCACATGTCTCAAAATAATTTTTCCATTAAGCCAATCGGTGTGCATAGCTACATCCGCTTCTTCCACCAAAATTTGATTATTGTATTTGTTCCATTCAGCTTTAAATCCAGGTTCCAATAAAGAAGCATTGGCAGAATCAAAAGTGTCCTTTTTATTATAAACTGAAACCGACCCCTCCAAAAGGGTCGTATTGACAAATTGATCTTCCGGATAGGAGGATAAATTAAATTTTGTCCCAAGCACACGTACATTAAGCTGGTTTGTATTTACTATAAATGCATTTACCGAGTCCTTGGTAACATTAAAAAATGCTTCCCCATCCAGAAAAACCTGTCTGTTCTTCGCTTTTAAAAAATGTACTGGATACTTAAGGGATGTTCCGGAGTTAAGGGTTACCTGCGTACCATCGGAAAGCAATAAATCAAATCTTTTGCCATAAGGTACGGTGAGGGTATTATAAACCAATTCCTCTGTGAAACCACTATTGTTTTTATAGACCAATTGGGATCCTTGCTGTGCTCCTACCAAATTTCCTTCGGAATCCACAACTTTGGCCTTACCATTTTCCGAAATAACCTCTACGGTTCCATCATCCAATTGCAAGGTAATGGCATCCTCGGAAATTATTGGGGCAGAAGTGGAATCGATAATATTGTCCTTAAAAATATAGGTTACCCCTACAAGAAGTGAAAGAACAGCGGCGGATTTCAATATTGCCACTGGAATACGACGTTTATTTTTGGGGCTAGGATTTTGGGTCTTGACAATACCGTGGTAGGAAGCATCCAAATCCCCATCCACATCATCCATGGTGGATGCCATATATTCGGCTTTGGCCTCAAAGTATCTTTTGGTATTTTGATCGGAAGAAACAATCCAATCCTGAACTTCCTTTTCCTCCTTTGAAGTAGCAGTACCCCTTAAGTATTTAGATATTTTTTGATCTAGCATCTTCCTGTGTTCTATTAAAAAGACGACTCAAAAAAGACTTACACCTAGTGCTGGATCATAATTTTATTGGGAAACAGAGATAAATTCCCTTAAATGAAGCCTCATATGCCTAAGGGCACTGGCTATATGGCTATCTACCGTTTTGTGTGAAATGCCCATCTGCTCTGCTATTTCACTATGCCTTAAACCTTCTAGTCGGCTCTTTTTAAAAATATTTTTACATTTTTTCGGCAACAAATCTATGCTCTGTACAATTTTGCTTTCCAATTCATTTTCAAGTAACAGGGAGGCAGTTTCATCCTGAATAAAATTATATTGGATTTCAGATTTTATGCGATAACTATTATCTATATAATTCCTTTTAACCCTTTCGTGCTTCAATTGGTCCAGGCACAAATTTTTGGTCATGGTATATAAGTAACCATTAATATTGGTCACTTCGCCCAAAGATTCTTTATTTTCCCATATTTTAAGGAATACGTTCTGTACTATACTTTCGGCTTCCTGTTGGTAGAGTAGATAGCCTTTTGCAATTTGCACCAGTTTTTTATAGTAGAGTCTGAACAAGGTCTCAAAAGCATATTTCTCTCCCTTTTCCAAAAGGGAAAGAAAAAGCTCATTGTTGATATTAGGCTGGCCTTTTTTCAACTTATTTGTGGGTTTTAATATTCGGATATTCGGCTGTATCAAATCACCAATTCGGAAAGCATCCACTTCCCATGAATTTGGCCTACCGATAGCCCTAAATTTTCCCCATCACCATCCTGGTCATTTTAAATTTATTAGGTAATGCCCTCCAGCCCGATTCTTTTTCCCAGTAGCATCCCAACCATTGATAAATACAAATTCACCACAATTTAACAAAAAATTATAATTTAACCAAGAATCAATTTTTTTTACTCTATATATAATTATCGATTTTAGAATTTCTTAGTTTTAAAGATATTAATGGCCTATTTCTGCAATTTTTACCGGCCTATTTTCCTTTAATGATTTTATGGCCGCCAAGCCTATTTGCAGTGAACGAAGCCCATCGGTACCATCTACGTCCATAGTCTTGCCGTTATTTAAACTGGCTACATAACTGGCCATTTCGCATTTGTAGGCTGCCGCATACCTTTCCAGGAAGAAATGGAGGGGCAGTGATCCAACTATTCCCTGTTTGGTATACAGCCTATGTGAATCTTCATAATTGTTATCGGCCTGAGCCATTCCCTTGGAACCAAATACTTCTATTCTTTGGTCATAACCGTAGGCGGCTTCCCTGCTATTGTCTATTACGGCCATGGTACCGTCGGTATAGGTCAAGGTTACAATTGCTGTGTCTATATCCCCGGCCTCACCTATAGCGGGATCGACCAATACAGCTCCTTTGGCATATACTTCCACTACCTCCTTGCCCACCACAAATCTGGCCATATCAAAATCGTGAATGGTCATATCCAAAAAAAGGCCTCCGGATTGTTGTATATAACTTACCGGTGGTGCACCTGGATCCCTACTTGTAATCTTTACCAAGTGGGGCTCTCCAACAGCTCCTTCTTTTACGAGCTCATGAACCTTTCTAAACTCTTTATCGAACCTACGGTTAAAACCCAACATCAATTTAATATTGGTTTCTTTGACCACTTTTAAAACCTCTACCACTCTCTTAATGGATAGATCCAAAGGTTTCTCACAAAAAACATGGATTCCCGCTTTGGCGGCCATTTCCACATAATCGGCATGGGTATCGGTTGGGGAACAGATGACCACGGAATCGAAAGCGGCAACAGCCAATAGCGCTTCATAGGTATCGGTTATATGAGGTATGTTCTTTGCTTTTGCATATTCCCTACATTCTTCCATGGGGTCCATTACGGCTACCACTTCCACATCTTCCATCTGTAGTAAATTTTCCAAATGGATCTTTCCTATCCTGCCCAACCCTGCTACGGCGAATTTAACTTTTGTCATCGTTTTATATTTCTTAATGATAGTTTTCTCATTGTTTATTTAACTAAAGCCCCAAGGATTTTATATAATCCCTATTGGCCTGCGCACATATCTTTGGGTTTCCCATGCCGGGTAAAATATCCTGCTCCACTACGATCCAATCGTTGTACTTCATATCTTCCAACAATTTTACAATGGATTGAAAATCCACCGCACCTTTCCCCAGTTCACAAAACACCCCACGTTTAATGGCATCAAAATAATCCCCATTGGCCTCTTGGGAAGCCTGTGCCGCATCCGGACTGTAATCTTTAAAATGGACATGCCATATTCTATCCCCGTACTTTTTCAAGGCAGTTGCCGGATCTCCTCCGCCAAATGCATAATGCCCCATATCCAAACACAGGCCCAACAATTTCGGGTCGGTCAATGCCATAAGCTTATCAATTTCCGCGGGAGTTTCTACATAACCTGCACAATGATGGTGGAACACCGTCTTAATACCATAGGCATCCTTAACGGCCTTGGCAATCCTTTCCGCACCACCGGCATATACTTTCCACTGTTCTTCAGTGAGGCCCATCGCGGGGGTAATCCTCCCTGCATTTTTGGTGCGTTCCGGTACGGAACCATTATCATCTGCCAATACAATAAAGGAATTTTTATAACCGGCATTGAACATAAGCTCCGCCACTTTAAGAGCCGAACTTACCCCGGCTTCATGACGGTCTGTCTTGGCCAAGGCTACGGGCACGAAGGCACCCAAAAGCTCCAAATGCCTTTTATCCAACTCTGCTTTCAAAAGACCGGGAGTAGTGGGCATATAGCCCCAATCTCCCAATTCCGTACCTATATATCCTGTTTCCTTAATTTCGTCCAGTACCTGTTCAAAACCTATCTCTTCAGATTTTTCTTCCAGGTCAAATTCCAAGGCGCCCCATGAACAGGGAGCATTTGCGATTTTCATCATGTTATGATCCAATTAAAATTTTCTTGACCAAATGTTCGGCCATCTTTCTATAATCACCTTGGTCTGTGTAAAGAACTCTATGGCATGTTTGCCCTGACCGTGCAGGTCGCCAAAGAAGCTATCCTTCCAACCACTAAAAGGGAATTGTGCCATGGGAGCCGCTACCCCTATATTGATCCCTATATTTCCGGCATCGGCCTCATTTCTAAACCTTCGCGCATTGGCACCGCTACCGGTAAACAAGCAAGCCATATTGCCGTAATTGCCTCCATTCACAAATTTCAGGGCATCCTCTATATTTTTCATGGATATCAAACTCATTACCGGACCAAAGATCTCTGTTTTGATCAATTCCTTGTCCAAGGCTACATCCTCCAAAATGGTAGGATTTAGGAAGTTTCCTTTTTCATAACCCGAAATTGAGGCATTTCGGCCATCCAAAAGCACTTTGGCACCTTCATCTATGCCCTTTTGTATCAAGCCGGTTATCCTTGCCTTGCTTTCCGGAGTAATTACAGGTCCCATATTTATTTCCCTATCCAGACCATATCCGGTAGTACGGGATTTAACGGTTTCATAAAGGGCCTCTTTAATCTGTCTTTTTTGATCATCAACCGTAATGATCGTAGAGGCGGCCAAACATCTTTGTCCCGCACATCCATAAACAGAATCCGCGATTATTCTGGTGGACATTTCTATATCCGCATCGGGTAGGATCACTACAGGATTTTTGGCACCGCCCTGTGCTTGGACCCTCTTGCCATTGGCTGTTCCTTTGGAGTATATATATCTGGCAACAGGGGTACTTCCTACAAAACTCACCGCCTTAACGGTCGGATGTTCCAAAATGGCATCCACAGAGTCCTTACCACCGTGGACTAGGCTAACAAGACCCTTTGGAATATCCAATTGATCAATAAACTCAAAAATCTTCATCATGGTTATGGGCACCTTCTCCGAAGGCTTTACCACAAAGGCATTGCCCGTGGCAATGGCATATGGCAGGAACCAAAAAACGATCATACTTGGAAAGTTGAACGGGGTTATACAAGCTGCCACGCCAATGGGCTGCCTTATCATCATCTCATCTATTCCCGTAGCAATATCCTCAATAACATCGCCGGCCATTAGCATTGGTGTCCCACAGGCCACCTCGATATTTTCGATGGCCCTTTGTATTTCCCCCACAGATTCCCCATAGGTTTTCCCGGACTCCTTGGTAATGATCTCTGCCAGCACTTCGGTGTTCTCTTCCATAAGGGCCTTAAGGTGATAAAGTACTTGAACCCGTTTTATTACAGGTACTTTACTCCATTCCTTATAGGCCTTGGAGGCGGTTTCTACGGCCAAATCAACATCCTTCCGGATATCTTTTCCATAAGGCACCTTGGCCAAAACTTCCTGTGTGGCCGGGTTTACAATGTCAATAGTCTCTTTAGAGGTACTTGGGGTCCAAACACCATCGATATAATTTTTTAGAATTTCCATTTTTTTGTTGTTTATAATTTTTTTGAACATAGCAATGCTACTGGTTGTTCCAGAGCAAAACATAGATTAGAATAGTAACAGCACACAACCCAATGGACATGGGAATGGTATACTTCCAAGTAGTCAGGTTTACGGCGCCAACATCGGTAATTTCGTACTTGTTCCTGTTGGGATAAAAATGGGATACCGAATACATAATAGCTACGTTCAGCAAGAATTCTATTCCCCATAAATGAACAAAATGAATACCGTGGCTGGTATAGCCCCAAGTCATGAAAATATAAAAACAGAGCCCAAATATCAGGGCCACCTTAGCCCCGGTTGCCGAGACTTTTTTCATAAAGAAACCTGCCAATAAAATAGAAGCGATGGGAATGAAAAATATCCCGTTAAGCTCTTGCAGCAATTGATACAATCCGTCGGAGGCATTGGCTACCATAGGCGCGGCAAAAATTGCCATTACCGCTAAAATGGCGGAAGTAACCTTTCCTATCCTTACAAGTTTGGTATCACTGACATCTTTTGCAATATGTTTTTTATAAATATCCATACTGAACAGGGTAGCCACAGAATTCAATACCGAATTAAAGGTACTCAATACCGCCCCCATAATTACGGCTGCAAAAAAACCTATCAACCAAACGGGCAATACCTTTTTCACCAATTGTGGATACACAGTATCCTGTTGGTCAAAGTAAGTGTCCTGAAAATAATAGTAGCATATTACCCCGGGCAACACAATTATCAAGGGAATCAAGATCTTAAAAAGACCGGTTATCAGAAGTCCCTTTTGGGCCTCCTTCAGATTTTTTGCCCCTAAGGCCCTTTGTATGATCGTCTGGTTCATTCCCCAGAAATACAGCTGATTAATGATCAGGCCCGTAAACAAAACTTCAAAGGGCAATACAGAATCCCTTGCCCCTACCACATTGAATTTCTCGGGGGCATATTCGTATACCTTTACCAATCCGTCCCAGATATTGTTATCCCCTATGGCCATCAATGCCAATATTGGTATTAAAAGACCTCCCAACAGGAGTCCAAATCCATTAATGGTATCGGAATAGGCAACAGCCTTTAACCCCCCAAAGATGGCATATATAGACCCTATGACCCCAATAATGACCACTGTTATCCACAACCCCTCGGATTTACTGACCCCTAAGGTTTCCGAAACACCAAACAGACTTTCAATGCCTATGGCCCCGGAATACAAAACGATAGGGAGTAGGGTCACCACAAATGAAAATATAAGAATAGCGGCCACCATGGTCCTTGTCATTCCGTCAAATCTACTTTCCAAAAACTGGGGTATGGTGGTCAATCCCATTTTTAAATACTTGGGTACGAAAAAAATAGCTGCAATAACAAGGGCTATAGAGGAGGTAACTTCCCAGGCTATTACAATAAAACCGTTTACATAGGAATTACCGTTCATCCCGATAAGATGTTCCGAAGAAATATTGGTCAGCAACATAGAACCTGCAATGACGATCCCGGTTAGACTCCTACCTCCCAAGAAGTACCCATCGGACGATGTTAAATTGGTTTTCCTAAGACTGTACCACGTAAAAAAGGCAACTCCTCCGGTAAAAACCAAGAATGAAGTTAAAATAATGATGAGTTCGGAATTCATAAGATTGGTTGGTTATGGTCTATAAATAATATTTCTGGGTCTTCTTGTTCTCCCTATAGGTTTCCAAAGATTTTTTAACCTCATCCTTCTCGGATACTTCGGCAACCGCAACATCCCACCAGGCAAATCCAGGAACCGCTTTTTTACGGTCCACCTCAATGTATATTACCGTGGTCCTGTCTATGGTCTTGGCCTTTTTAAGGGCGGAATTCAACTCCTTGGCATTGGATGCTTTAATAACATGGGCCCCCATACTTGCAGCATTGGCAGCATAATCTATGGGCAACAGGCCTCCGTCCAATTGATCGGTCTCTTCATTTCTATACCTGTAATAGGTCCCGAACCCTTCACTACCAAGGGAACTGGATAAGCTTCCTATACTGGAATAGCCATCATTGTTCAAAAGAATAATGGTCATTTTCTGTTTTTCTTGGATCGAGGTTACAATCTCCTGGGACATCATTAGGTAGCTACCATCACCGACCATTACATATATCTCGCTATCCGGGCGGGCCATTTTGGCTCCTAGGCCACCTGCAATCTCATAGCCCATACAGGAATATCCATATTCCAGATGGAAGCCTTTGGGATTTCTGGTCCTCCATAATTTATGAAGGTCCCCAGGCAAGCTACCTGCGGCACAAATAACGATATCTTCTGGCTTGGAAAAGGAATTTACAGCTCCGATCACTTCTCCTTGAAATGCCGGCACCTCATTCTTTTCTGCATAGATATCCGCAACAAATTGATCCCAGCTTTTATTGAATTTTTCTACTTTTTCACGATAATCCGTGCTTACTTTAAAATTGGACAGTTCATTATCCAAAGTTTCCAATATGGCTTTGGCATCACCTACCAATGGCAGTGCACCATGCTTAAAGGAATCGAATTCAGTAATATTTATATTGATAAAACGCACATTGGGATCTTGAAATGCCGATTTGGAGATGGTCGTAAAATCACTATATCTGGTACCTACCCCTATGACCAGATCGGCTTCCCTTGCCATTTCAATGGCACCCGGTGTACCGGTTACCCCTGCTGCCCCCAAATTTTGCGGTTCGCTATAATCCAAGGATCCCTTCCCCGCAAAGGTTTCGGCAACGGGAACCCCCGTTCTATTGACCAATTTTTTCAATATTTTAGTGGCATCGCTATAAATAGTGCCACCTCCTGCTATGATGATAGGTCTTTTACTATCCTTTATTTGTTGTACCGCCCTGGACAAGAGTGTTTTATCGGGCATAGTCCTTCCTATATGCCAAACGCGTTTCTGAAACATTTCCACAGGGAAATCGAAGGCTTCGGCCTGAACATCTTGTGGAATGCACAAGGTTACGGTACCCGTTTCGGCCTGTGAGGTCAAAACACGCATCACCTCGGGCAAGGCCGTAATCAACTGTTCCGGTCTATTGATCCTGTCCCAATATTTGGATACTGGTTTAAAACAATCATTGACGGATATATCCTGACTTATGTTCGATTCCAATTGCTGCAAAACCGGGGCAACCTGTCTGGTAGCAAAAATATCACCGGGAATTAGGAGGACAGGAATCCTATTAATGGTTGCCGCTGCCGCTCCGGTGAGCATATTGGTAGCTCCTGGCCCAATAGAGGATGTACAGACCAAGGTCTGCAACCTATTCTTTACTCGTGCAAAGGCCGCAGCCGTATGCACCATACCTTGTTCATTCCTGGCCACATAAAATGGAAAATCGAGATTTTGATGTAAAGCCTGTCCTATTCCCGCTACGTTTCCATGTCCCAAAATCCCCAGACAACCGGCAAAAAATTTGTTCTGAATACCATCGCGTTCTACATATTGGTTCTTTAGATATTCAATGGTGGCCTGGGCCACTGTAAGTCTTTTTGTTTTCATCTGTTCTTCTTTATTTGTTTTAATAGGTCAGATGGAATGCCCTGAGAACATATCGGTTGGCTTGATAAAGCCGTTAATGGGCATTTCATTGCTTATTGAATTAAAATCCTCCCTTTTGATTGATAAAGTCCATGGATTCCTCCAGAGTGGGCATAAAGTTGGCACAACCTTTTTTAGTGACTACCTGGGCGCCACTGGCATTGCCCATTCGGCAAGCCTTTTGCAAATCCCATCCTTGAAGGATCCCATATAAAAAACCGCTGGCAAAGGCATCCCCTGCTCCCAGCACATTCAAAACCTCAACTGGAAACCCGGGAACATCCTCCCTGGATCCATCCTTTTGGTATATACTGGCTCCTTTTTCCCCACGCTTCACGATCAGGGTCTCTATGCCGGAAGATAGTAGTTGCTTAATAGATACATCTATGTCACCTTTGATTTCCGGGGCGGAAATCTGTTGTTCCTTTATAGTCACTTGGGAGGCATTGATCAGGGTGGCGGCCAGAATCTCCTCTTCCGTTCCAATGGCCATTTTAACCCTAGGCAAAATAGCCCTAACCGTCAGCCCAAAGGCCCTGTAATCGTGCCATTGGTCCGCCCTAAAATCCAAGTCGAGCACAACATCAACATCATTTCTATTGGCTATTTCAGTGGCGTAAAAAGTAGCACTCCTAGTGGGCTCTATATTAAGTGCGGTACCATTGATCAACAATATTTTATAGTCAGGAATATTGGCTTTGTCCACGTCATCTATATCTACTTGGCTATCGGCCGCATTATCCCTGTAATAGACCAAGGGAAATTTATCCGGAGGTTCAATTCCCAACACTACCGCACTGCTCCTAGTCCCATTTTTTACGGGAATACAATGGGTGTTTACCCCTTCCCCATCCAGGAAGTTCAGGATAAACTCGCCAACCTTGTCATTGCCAACCGCGGTCAAAAGACTGGCATTGACACCCAATCTTGCACATCCCACGGCTATATTTAGGGGCGACCCCCCCACAAAGGCATCGAAGCCCTTTATATCATTGAAGGAAGCGCCAATATTCTGTGAATAAAGATCTATACTGGATCTTCCAAACGTGATTACATCAAATTTTTTATTGCTCATTTCCAATTATTGTTTATTCATTTCCGCGGTTACCAAGGGCAATCTTTTATCTTTTGAAGTCCATGAATTGTAGATCCATTCATGATCAGGATCTGTGGTATTGGCCAAACACTGATCGGTGCCGGCCAGAAAATTTAGATAGTAGCAATGAAATCCGTGTTCCGCTACTACGGGATGAAAACCTTTGGGTATCAGCACCACATCGTTATGTCTTGGCCTAACGATCTCGTCCAACGACCTATCCTTTGTATATACCTGCTGTATGGCGTAGGCCTCCGGCTTTTGAAACTTATAAAAATAGGTCTCCTCCTGAATTGGCTCCAAAACGGTTCCTTCTGCATCTACAAGGCGCTCATCATGTTTGTGGGCGGGAAAAGAACTCCAATTGCCAGAGGGAGTATATACTTCCCGCACTACTATTTTACTACAACCAAATCCTGGGGGTACCAGATCATTGAACTGCCGTGTGGCATTATCCCCTCCAAAAATTACCACGGGGGTATCCTCAGGGGTCACAAACTTGGCCGGAAAGTCCTCATCTACCTGGCACCAACCGTATCCAATATCCAAGGTATCGCTCAGGGCCGTCAATCTAAATTGGCTATTGCGCGATAGATACAAGGTATGTGCCACTCCACTAAAAACATCCTTTCGGCCATTTTTGGTTTCCCAATTGCCCTGATTGCTTTCCACCTTGAAATTACCGCTCAAAAGCACTATCACCATTTCGTTGTCCTGGGTATCATATTCCCAGGTTTCACCCTTGGACATTATCCTGGCCTCAAAATTGAGGTATTTCCAATTGGCCGATTTAGTTGTGATCTGATGATATATTCCTGTTTCTGATTTTGGCTTTATTTGCAAATGTGAGTTGTGTTCCATAATTTTTATCTTAAATGTTCATGTCGCTTACTTTCCCCGTGGCGCCCAAGAGATCAAACTTTTCCAGTATAAATTTTTCGTATTCTGCCATATAAGTCTTCCCTGGAATTACAGGATCGAAGAGTTGGGGCGTATCCCTAAAAAATTCCCTATGCACCCGTGTCCACAACAATCTGGTATCTGTGGCGATATTGATCTTGCACACCCCATAGGCAATAGACTTGACAATCTCCTTGGGCGAAACCCCGGAAGCGCCTTCGTTCAGGCTTCCCCCTGCCCTGTTGATCCGTGCTATTTCCTCCAAATTAACGGCAGAGCCACCATGTAATACTATCGGAAATTTTGGCAACCTCCTTTGGATCTCCTCCAAAATTTTAAACTGAATACCACTGCCTCCGGAAAATTTGTAGGCCCCATGACTGGTACCTACGGCGACCGCCAAACTATCACACTCTGTTAATTCCACAAATTCCTGTACTTCGGACGGCTGGGTGTATTTGGCATATTTTTCGTCTATGGACAGATCATCTTCCACCCCGCTCAGCACTCCAAGTTCGGCCTCAACAAAAATGTTTTTTTTATGAGCTTCCTCCACCACTGCCTTAGTTCTTTTCACATTATCCTTAAAACTATCATGGGAAGCATCGATCATTATAGATGTATAATCATTGGATCGTATCGCGTCAAAGGCATGTTCCTCGTTCCCATGGTCCATATGTACGGCATACACCGCTTTGGGATATATTTTGGATGCCGCATTGATCATGGCAATAAGCATTGCAGGATGGGCGTAGTTCCTTGCCGCCGGCGTTATTTGGACAATAAAAGGGGCCTTGGCCCTTGCTCCCGCACTAAAGAGTCCGAGAACCTGTTCCATGGTAAAAACATTGACGGCTGCAATGGCATATTTTCCATAACAGTGTTCAAAAAATATCTTTGGTGATAGGTGCATAAATATTTGAGTATTAAAAGTACCAAAGCATCAAGCTACTATAAATAAACGATAAAAATCACCCTTTAGAAAACAATTAATACCAAAAAAACATGCAAAGGTTTGCATTATATGCAAAATTACCTTACCAAAGGGTATTGGATTGGCAATAGCCGTCCTGAAGAGGTTAAGGACAAATACAGAAATATTCCCCTTAGTGGGTAGCACTTAATTTACTTTGGAAGAAGCCCTGATAACCAGTTCCGGTTTAAAGACTTCCTTTCTAAACTCCAAAATGTTATTCTTGTTCTTTAAATGACTCAATAAAATTCTGGCAGAGAGCATTCCCATACTGTAAACCGGTTGCCAAACAGTGGATAAGGCAGGGGTGATAAATAAAGAATGGGGTTCATCATCAAATCCCAAAACGGAGACGTCTTCCGGAATTTTCAAACCCATTTTTTTGGCGATATGCATGGCCGAAATGGCAATATTATCGTTGTAGGCGAAGATTGCATTGGGACGCTCCTTGAGTTCCAATATTTTTTTTGTGGCCTTTGCGCCATCTTTATGTGAAAACCCCGGCACATGAACAATATAATCCTTATTTATAGGGATTCCATTCTTCTCAAGAGCATCCAGATACCCCTGAAGCCTTTGTTCGGTGGTACTTAGGTTTAAAGGGCCTCCAAGGTGTGCTATGTTTTTACAGCCAGTACCAATGAGATATTCAACGGCCTGAAAAGCACCAAAATAATCATCTACCAACACCTTGTCCGCCTCCAATCCTGGACAATCCCTATCAAAAACCACTACGGGAATACCACTCTTTTGAAGCCTGCGGAAATGATCGAAATTCTTGGTCTCGGATGAAGGTGCTACCAGGACCCCATCTATCTGGATTTTGGACAACCTCTTTACAATGGTCATCTCTTCTTCGTAAGATTCATTGGACAGGCAAATCATAATATTGTATTCCGAGTCAACAATTACATCCTGAATACCGGTAATTATTGCCGAAAAAAAGTGTCCCGTAATTTCTGGTACAATGACCCCAATAGTATTGGATTTTTTTTGCAAAAGATTTAAGGCCAAGAGATTTGGTTGATAGTCCAATGCTTCTGCCAATGCCTTTACTGCATCCTTGGTTTCTTTTTTAATAGCTGGGTGATCGTTCAAGGCCCTGGAAACAGTTGAGGGTGCTATATTCAGCTCACGTGCTATGTCTTTAATGGTAACGCGTCCCTTCTTCATAATAAGCCTCTATTTACAATCCTTACTTCCCTTATCATATTCACATTGATTATAAAATGTAGCCACGGCGGGCTCCAACCTACAAAAATTACCATTAAAAGTACAAATTATGGAATTGAACATTTTAGACAAAATACAATAAAAAATTTACACGGACCAGATATGTGGAACACAAGATGAATAAAGTGGAAAGATAGATGAAAGTACCGTTAAAAGGGAAATTGCCCCTGGATTTTTGTCACCAATTACAACCGCATCCAAATGCCACAAAAGATTGGGGCGGACAATTAATTGTCCGCCCCAAATTAAAATCAGATCTATTATATTTTATTAATAACCTGGGTTCTGCTGAAGGAAACCATCAATACCCGAAGCTGCATCAACTGCACTTTGTGGTATAGGAAACAATCGCTTGTTTACATCGGAATCCGTCTTTTCGGTCCAAGAATCCTCGTATTTACCAAAACGTATTTGGTCGCCTCTTCTAAAGCCTTCCCAATACAATTCAAAACCACGTTCACGGAACATAACATCCAAATCAATAGAATTTAAAGCCTCAGGGGTTTGATCTGGGCGCGATGTCCTGGATGCCCTCACAAGGTTCACATCCGCCAAGGCTCCTCCTGTATCGTTTTTCCTCAATTTTGCTTCTGCGCGCATCAAGTAAATTTCCCCTAAACGCATCATTACAAGATCTATACTGCTAAAATTATTGGCGTTGTTGGAAGTTCTACTAAATTGGTATTTGGCAACTCTATATCCAGTGTTGTGCAACGAACCTTCATTGGTAAAATCAATTTGCTCGGTATGATTAACATAACCTACATCCCTGTCCGGGCCATTTCCTTTAATTTGTTTAACAGGATAGATTCTTACCCCATCATCGCAGGTAATAAAGGAACCGCCAGAATCCTTTCTTGGCCCCCATTGTACCCCTCGTAAAATACCTCTGTTCATTTCATAAGTAGCTACATCGGCACAATAATAATGATCTTCATCATTCAAAGGCGAAAGCCCAGTTAAATCCATTAACTCTGCTGGAATCTGTTGGTTTTGCTGATAGAATCTGGCGTCTGCCTCAGCAGGATCCACATCATCATAGGCTTCTACCCAAGTCTGATAGAAATCCGAGGTTATCGCTGGGCCATCTGTACCGTCAGAGCTAGGATATTCCAATCTCCCCCATACCGATCCGGCAATAGACCAATAAGACCAACGGCTTTCCTCATTTTTCAACACCCCTCGTTGATCCAAGGCAAATATGAGCTCGGAGTTACTATTGTTATCGTCATTGAAAAGATCGAAATATTCCGGCGACAATGCAAAGTCCCCTGAATTGATAATATTATTTGTGTATTCTATAACCTTATCCATATCCGCATCCGTAAAGTTTGGCGTTCCGTATGGGTCTCTATACACAGCGGCATTCAAATGAATTCTGGCCAATAACCCCCAAACTGCAGCTTGGGTCATTCTTCCCGGTCCTTTGTCCTTGTTAATGACATCTACCACAGACAATAATTCATTTTGTATATAATCTATGGCGTCCTGAGTCCTTAAGACCTCTGAAAGTTCATTGGATGCTTCCTTTTTTAAGACCATACCCCAACTATCCAGCATCAACATGTTCAAGTAGGCCCTAAGCGCTTTCATTTCGTATAAGGCGCCCGCTGCTTCCACATTGCCTTCATCTGCCAAGGGCGTCAACACCTCAATGGCCGCCAATGTTCTGGAAATATTGGTAGTCAGCTCGTTCCAGCTACTGGAAATCAAATCATTACTCGGAGTGTACGTATGCGAATGTGTGGCTAAGAATTTACCACCGTCAAACCAGTCGGTTCCCCCTCTGTAGGGAAGAATAGCCTCATCCGAGGAAATAAGCTGAAGTCCATAGTAATTGGTATGTCTCCAGGTCCATGAAACATAGCCGTAGGCAGGTGCAATTGCTCCACTAATTACTTCGGCTTGTGCTCCCGTTAGGGTTTCATCGAATAATTCCTCTTCCAGGTCCGTACAGTTCCAGTTCAACAAGGAACAATACACCAATATTGTAATTATAAATTTATTTTTCATTACTAAGCATTTTTTTATTAGAATGATACGTTTAAGCCAAAAAGCAATGTTCTTGGAGATGGATAAGTAAATCGGTCTATCCCAAAAGTTTGAATACCGTCTATAGTACTTCCTGTGTTGATCTCGGGATCAAATCCGGAATAATCAGTAAGTACAAATAAGTTCTGGCCCGTTAATGTAAATCGGACATTGCTTATCAAATCTCCCAAGCCCAGGTCTTGCGGTTTTAAGTTATACCCTAAGGTGGCATTGTTTAAGCGGAGGAAACTACCATCTTCTAAATAGCGTGTGGACACTTCATTGGAGTTGCTGTTATCCTCGTTGGAGAATTCCACAGCAAAATCGGTAGCGTTCAAGTTTCTGCTCAACTGCCCTCTTGAGAAAAGGGACATAGCCGTGTGGTTATATATCTTATTGCCCGAGACACCATTAAAGTTAAGTCCTAAATCAAAATCTTTATAATTGAATTTGAAATAGAAGGCATAGATGACATCCGGCAGGGCGCTTCCCACTACGATACGGTCGTTATCCAAAATCTCACCATCTCCGTTAACATCCCTGTATTGATTTAGGCCATCGGCTCCAATACCCATAAATTCCTTCATATAGAAAGCACCCACAGGTTCGTTGTTCAGGTATCCATTAATAGTGGCCCCAGTTTGCCCAGCTCCTTGGGCAGCACCGGTAGTAATCACTTCAAATTGGGAGTTTTCAACTTTATTATCCGTAAAACTCATATTACCTCCCAAATTAAACATAAAGTCCTGCCCAAGTAATATTCTATAATCCAAGGCAAATTCAATTCCTGAATTGATAATTTCCATATCAGGAATATTGGTCCAAATTTTTGGGGTAGGCTGTATCGGATCTATTCTATTGGCCAACAGTACTACATCACTGGTAACTTTGTGAAAATAATCCAAGGTACCTGTCAACTTACTATTGAAGAGACCAAAATCCAATCCAATGTTGGTCTGGGTAGAAACTTCCCATTTAAGATCAGGGTTGGCCGTTCTGGCGGGAACCGTACCAAAAGGATAGTCATCTATAGTACTGGCATTTGGATCAAGAGGATAGGTATCATTATCTGCCTTACTGTCTATGTAACTTGCTAGACTAACCTTATTATCAATCCCTTCCTGATTACCTGTTTGACCCCAACTGGCACGGAGCTTTAAATTATTGACAATATCACTTTCGGCCAATATATCTTCCTTACTAATATTCCAGCCCAAGGCAACAGATGGAAAATATCCGTATTTATTGTTGGCACCAAATTTTGAGGAACCGTCGGCACGCATGGTGGCCGTTAAAAGATATTTGTCCGCATACCCATAATTAAGCCTACCAAAGAAAGACTGAAGTTCATTCTTATAGGCATAGCTGTTAAGGCTGGTAGGATTCTCTTGACTACTGATCTGATCCTGAAATTTAGGATCTATATCATTGGTAGCAAACCCTCTAAGATCAAATCGTTTTTGCTGAACATAAATTTCTTGATAGGAATGCCCTGCAAGCAAAGTGAAATTATGTACGTCCTCATTATAAGTATAGGTTAAGGTATTCTCTATCAAGGAGTTCCTATTGTTGGTATAATATGAGCTAAGAGTACCCTCCACCAAACTTTCCAATATGGGATACGGATTTGTCTGTACATCCCTATCGGTTGCCGAGTAATCTACCCCGAGATTCGCCCTATACGTCAGCCCATCGAAAATTTCCAAAGAAGGGGCGATATTCGCCAAGATACGGTTGCTATTGGAAACATCGCTATAAATCTTGTTACGGACAATAGGATTTAACCTGTCATCGAACAAAGTAGGCTCTCCGTTCGTATAAACAGGTATCGTAGGGTTCAATTGAAGCATATCCACCGTCATGTCACCAATATTCGGTCTATCATTCACAGTTCTTGAAGCCGTTAGATTTAAATCAACATTAAAACGTCCGTCCAATGCTTTCTGGGTCAGATTGACCCTTCCTGAGTATCGTTTTAAGGAACTAGTATTAAAAATCCCTTTTTGATCATCTACCCCAGTGGAGACATAATAGGAAAATTTATCTGCAGCCCCACCGCTCATGGCAAAGTTAACATTCTTTGAAATGGCAGTTCTAGTCAATTCATCCTGCCAATCCGTAGCAGCACCGCCATCCAACAAAACTCCTCCTACTGCAGGAACCTGCTGTCTAAATTCATCGGCACTGAAGACGTCCATTTTATTGGCCAAAGTGGCCATTGCTGTAGAAACGGATAAATTCATTTCAGATTTACCATCCTTTCCTTTCTTAGTAGTAATAACGATAACTCCATTGGCCGCACGTGCTCCGTAAATGGCAGCAGCCGAAGCATCCTTAAGAACATCCATTGAGGCAATATCCTGAGGGTTGATAAAGTTTAGCGGATTTGAGGCCACGCCGGTACCACTATTATCTATTACAAAACCATCTATAACAAAGAGTGGTGTAGTTCCTGATCGCAAACTTCCCAATCCACGGATAATAATGTTCTGTGATGCCCCTGGCTCCCCGCTAACGGAAGTTACATTCACACCGGAGACTTTACCTTGCAATAACTGTCCAGGGTTGGCCACTACGCCTTTATTAAAATCTTCACTTTTAACAGAAGCTATAGATCCGGTTACATCGGACTTCTTTTGAACGCCGTAACCAACTACGACCACCTCGTCCAATAAAGATGAGTCTTCCTGCAAAGCTACACTCACATTGGTCTGCCCATTTAAAGGAATCTCATTGGTCGCATATCCCAAAAAAGACACCGCAAGTACTGCGTTTGCATCCGATACTTGTATGGTAAAATTCCCATCGAAATCGGTCGTTGTTCCATTCTTCGTTCCCTTTTCCAGCACTGTGGCACCTGGCAAAGGAACGTTCTGTTCATCGGACACCGTACCGCTAACCGTGGTCTGCGCCCATGACGTTGCTGAAATGCCCATCATAATGGCAAACATCAAAAATTTCAGTTTCTTCATATTTTTATGGTTTAAATTAGTTTTGTCATAACCAAATTAACACTTAATTAACGATATCGGAATTATTAGACTCTAAATTGCAATGCAAAGGTTTGCATATCGGGGGTTGGGCAGAAATTTCTTACAGTAAGGTATCCCTAATCCAAATACAATTTACCTGATTGAAAGACAGACCGATTTTAAAACGAGCCTCCAAAAATAAATTAAGATCAGAATCCCTTATTTTTAATAAAAACCCTGCTCCCTACATCCCCAAAAAAAAGAACACAAGGGCCCATTGCCAAAGACCTACAATTACACTACCGATTAATTAACACTTGGTTGTTCAGGGCAAAACTATATAAATACAGTTACGAAAATGAGCCGATTTTATGATTTTACCTTAGCTTGACGTTTTAATAACAATGGCCTGGATTTGCTGCACGAACTCTTTATTGAATAACATATAGAGGTATAGGAAAGCATTGGATTTGCATAATAATCACTGCTGAAATCTATACTTTTTACCACTATATAGTTCATTCTACAGTATTTACAGTAACGATTTCTTAAGCATCAGCTTGGGAGTAATTCTTAGGCAGCAAACTGTATTCGCTTTATTGGTACGTTTGCTGGAAGCTAAAAAAACACCTGTAACAATCAGTGAATTATCGCATCTTTAAAATGAATGCCAGTACCAAAACAATGAGAACAATAATTATAGTAATCTTAGTTCTTTTTCAAGTATGCTTTGCAAAAGGACAGACATCATTAAAAAAAATAAACCTGAAAAACGGAGAGTATAATGTAGGTTTTAAGCATTATGGAACAATCGATAGCACAAGACTTTATCAAATTGAAAATGACTTTAATAATCAACTCATATATAGGCCGATTCCAATTAGTATTTGGTATCCAACCATTAAAAAAAATAGCAATTCCAATCATCTAACAGTTTTGGAGTATTTGGAGGTTTTAAAAGAAGAGGAAGAATCGAAAAACCTGCCAAACGAGTTACTGTTGGATTGGTTTCCTGAATTAGGGGATACTCCTCAAAATAGAGTCCATTTGTCCGAAACCGTAAATGCTTTGTGGAATGCCCATTTTTTAGAAGGAAAATTTCCGGTCGTAGTTTATGCACCAAGCTATCAAGCCTCGTCAATTGAAAATTTTGCATTATTCGAATATTTGGCAAGTAATGGCTACGTAGTGATATCCAGCCCTTCAAGAGGAACAGAAACAAGATGGTTGGAAGGAGGAACGGCAAAAGATATGGAAACACAATCTAGAGATATAGAATTTCTTTTAAAAGAAATTCATAAATACGAATTTATAGACTTCGATAGAATAGCACTTATGGGTTATAGTTTTGGCGGACTATCCAATGTTTTAACGGTTATGAAGAATAAAAAAATAAGTACATTGGTGAGCTTGGATGGAACTGAAAGATATAATTACCCTCTACTAAATAAATCACCTTACTTTAACTTAGGTAGATTTAATATTCCCTATATTCATTTTGCTCAAAAAGATATTCCAGAAGAGGTTCTTAGCAGTGATAATATACCTGCCGAATTAAATTATAAATTCCAGCTGTACGATTCCATACACTTTGGCAATGTCTACAGTTATAAATTCCACGACTTAACACATTCCCATTTTGGCACTATTGGTGTTTTATTTTCATACAGAGATAAAAGACAGGATAAAAGTGATGATAAAATTATGGCCTCCTACAAACTTCTATCACAACACACCCTGCAATTTTTAAACGCTACTTTGAAAAATGAGGAGAGCGCAAAGGAATTCATTGAAAATAGCCCCGATAAAAATGGTATTTCGAAAACCCTGGTTTCGAAAAAAATGAAAAAATCACTTACAAAAAAGTTTGATCATAATGATTTCAAGGAATTGGCACTCAATCAGGGGCATCGGGATTTGATCCCTTTATATGAAAAAACAGTAGCGAAACATCCATCACTTAAACTTGAAGAAGGTATGCTGAACAAGCTCGGTATTCAATTATCATTTAACGCCGGAAAGATGGAGCAAGGTATAAAAGTATTTTTATTAGCTGTACATATCTATCCAAAATCGGCGAACTTGTACGATAGTTTGGCCCTAGCTTATCTTTATAATCAAGATGATAAAAATGCCATTGCCAATTTCAAGAAATCATTGGAGTTAAATCCCGAAAATCAACATGCAATTGATAAACTTAAACAATTGACAGAATAATGCCAGCCACTAACAACACCTAGATGAAATGTAGATTTCAGGGCCAAATTCCATGGTCTGGCCATATTTATCAAGTCGCTAAACCAAAAATCACCCATTAGGGAAATATTCAATTTTAACTTTGGACAAAAAAAGAAAAATCAAAAAGCACCCGTACCTAAAAGGCACCTATGGGCGGGCAATAAGCTTTAGGTTTATGCTCAGAGGGAAACTGGTAACACTAACTTAACCATAGTGTATAGCCCATATTACTATGAAGGGGCCAATTTTCGTGCAATTAAAGCAACCATTCCCTTTGGGCTGTCATTGAAGATAAGTCTTTAAAAATCGAAAGTATAGAGTACCCCAAGGGTAAGGGTAGACCAAGTAGTTCCGTCCAATTCGATACCGGTATAGGAAAAATTAACTTCTGTTTGGGCCCCCATTAAATAACCTATAGTTGGCCTATAGTACAAACCACCATCATTCCCCTCGTTAATTCCGATAGCCTGACCAACGTCGCCCCCAATAGAGAACGAATTGGATGTCCAAAATCTAACGGAAGCTGCCAGTGGCATAAATTGAATATTGGGCAGATCCTCTGCAAACAGGTCCCTATCGTATTTTTCAGGAAATCCATTTACAAACCCCACCATTAGCCCTAGATCTATAATTTCACTTAATCCCCATCTATATCCAAGGTCCACTCCCGCGACAAGACTAAGTTCTTCCTGGAATTCATTTAAAGGCAGACCGCCATGGATTCCCAGTTTCATGCCTTTTTGGGCAAACAAGCCCAATCCTAGGAGAGCAAAAACAAAGGTTATAAGCACTTTTTTCATAATTGTTGGTTTTTATTGGTTGGTATAAATCTAGAATCTTCCCTAGATCAGACCTCATTTTTGTTGTAAAAGCTGCAAAAATGGTTGTGGAGACGGAAATTTTTAGTACAGCACCCCTGATCCATTAAAATTAATTGGTATTAAAACCTTGTTTGTTCTGTTGGGTACCTTTTATAAATATCTAATCCCCAATAAAATGTCTTTCAAGGATTAGTCCCCAGTTTTTTCACCCAATAAATAAGCATATATTGATACTAATTATACATTTTTAAATTTAAAATTATTTTAAGGGCAAAATAATAATCATTATATGTTAAAATTAAAAAATAATTAGACCTTATGTATAACATAAGTATATAAATTTTATACCTTGCCCCAAAATCTAACCGACATGTTAACTCAAACACACATTATTTATGAAACATTTTATTAAGCGATTGAGGGAAAATGGACCATCACCCAATTCAATTCAAACAAAAACCTCGACCCTATGTATCACCATGGTCCTTAGCCTATTCCTCTTACTAATCAGCACTCCCCTGTTGGCACAACAAAGGGACATAAGCGGAAACATAACAGACGGTTCGGGACAACCATTGCCAGGGGCCAACGTATTGGTAAAAGGAACTACAACCGGCAGTCAGAGCGACTTCGATGGTAATTACATCATAGCGGCGAATACTGGCGATGTTTTAATATTTAGCTATTTAGGCTTCACTACACAATCCATTACTATAGGAACACAGTCGACCATAGATGTGGCCTTACAGGAAGATACCGCCCTCCTCGACGAAGTGGTGGTAACAGGATACGGTTCTCAAACAAGGGCTACCCTTACTACCTCTGTCTCCAAATTGGACACCAAAATCCTGGAAAGTTCCACAAGATCTAATGCAGCAACAGCACTGCAAGGTACCATAGCCGGTTTAAGGGTAACCAACACTACTGGACAGCCTGGCGCCACTCCACAAATAGTTTTGCGCGGGGGTACCAATTTTGACGGTACCGGGTCTCCCTTAATATTGATTGACGGTATCCCAGGCAGTTTTTACGCCTTGAATTCAGACGACATTGAGTCTATTGAAGTATTAAAAGATGCAGCGGCCACCGCTATTTACGGAGCCAGATCGGCCAACGGGGTTATTCTGGTAACGACCAAATCCGGTAAGCCCGGTAAGTCCTCGATCAACTATAAATACAAGTATAGCATGAACGAAGAAAGAAATGACCAAAAATATATTGGTGCGGCCGACTTTATAAACTACAATAGGCAGTCAATCTCCTGGTACAGGGAGGCAGTTAATAATCCAGGTTCTTTTGGGGCTTTTTTAGATGGAGCCAACGGTATGGGAACGGGTGGCGATGCCATTAGCTCCCCTTTCACCACTCAACTCCTAAATGCAGACAATCAATACTTACTAAATCAACCAGGATGGAGCAGCATCCCAGATATTCTGAATCCAAGTCAGGACATTTTGTTTTATGACAATAAGACCGTAGGCGATAGAATTTACCAAAATAGTGCCACAAAGGACCATTACCTTTCCTTTGACGGTGGTAATGAAAGAGGTTCTTACTATTTAGGTTTAGGTCTTTTGGATAACGATGGCCTAATTCTTGGATCGGGCTTTAAGAGGTATTCAGGTAAATTTACCGGATCCTATAGAATTACGGACAACCTAAAGGTCAATTCCAATGTTTTATACTCCCATTCCAACCTAAGCTTAAGTCCATTAGGTGAAGATGATACTGTATTCAGGAGATTCCAGAGCCAAGCCCCAACTTCCAGGACCTATGACAATAACCCTGACGGTACATGGTCCAACATATATGCAGTTGGACAAAACCAGAGTTTCGGTAACCCTTTATACTATCAGGATAAATTTGTTAGAAAAAATTTGGAACAACGCTTATCGGCTTCGGTGGGTATCGATTGGAATATTTTGGACAACCTGATCCTATCTGTAGACGGAAGTCATTTTACCATCAACAATCACAACGAAAGCTTTAATAGGGCCTATAGGGTAGGAAGTACAACCGGTCCGTTAAGAACGGGCAGGGAAGCCTCAGTAGGTCTGGAAAGGACCTTAAGGAACCAATTGACAAGCACTTTAAACTATACCAAGAATTTAGGCAACCATAACTTTAACGCCTTGATCGGGGCCGAATACTTTAAGGATAACTACTATACCACTTCGGCCGGAACCAGAAACTCACCTACAGACCTGATCGAGACCCTTAATGCGGGAGCGGAAGCCAATGGGATACCTTATAGCTTTGAAACAGAATATGTTATTGCCTCTGCTTTTGGCAGGCTATTATATGATTATGACAACAAATATCTATTTGGGTTTACCTTTAGAAATGACGGTTCCTCAAGACTAGGGAATAACAAGACTGACTTTTTTCCAGGGGTATCCTTGGGCTGGAACCTGCACAATGAAAATTTCTTTGCCAATTCCGATATAAGCAATACCCTATCTAGGATAAAACCGAGATTGAGCTATGGCGTAAACGGTAATCAGGACGTATTGAGCAATTACGGCGTTTTTGGAGCTTATGGAAGTCAAGGCGTATACAACGGGCAAACCGGTTATGCCAATTCCGGGTTACCTACCTTGGGTCTGCAATGGGAGAAGTCGACCACCTTGAACGCAGGTTTGGACATCTCCTTCTTTAACAACCGACTTTCTTTCATTACTGATGTGTATTCCAGGGACATTAAAGACAAACTAGCCAATCTTACACTACCCTACTACACTGGTTTTAGCAGTATATTGACAAACAACGGAACCATTAGAAATAAAGGTTTTGAACTGCAGGTCAATGGAGACATTATTCAAAACCAAAACCTTACTTGGAATGTTGGCGCTACCATAACTTCCAACAGGAATTATGTAGAGAAACTTCCGGAAAATGCCAACGACCTAAACAGACAGGACGGACAGTTGATCTGGAATGCCAAGATAGGGCAAGAAGAATGGGCAGGTGGCCTACAGGAAGGCCAGCGTGTTGGGAACGACCTGGTTATTGCCTATGAGCAAGAGAGAATCTATGCAAGTCAGACTGAAGCCGATGCCGATAGTAATATTCAGGATGATTTCTTGCCTGGTGACAAAACTACCCATTTTGCAGGGGATGTTAAATGGAAAGACCAAAACGGCGATGGAATTATCAACAGCTTGGACAGAAAAGTTATTGGTCGTACCACCCCAGATTTCTTGGGAGGTTTAACTACTAGTTTGAGGTACAAAAACTTTAACCTGTTCGTAAAGACCGATTTTGCCACAGGCCATTTGGTTTGGAACCATATACGCAACAAAGGTTATGGACAGACCCAAGGTAACCTGAACCAGCCTACCGAAGTCTTGGATTCATGGACACCGACCAATACTGATACCGACTGGCCACGTTTTGTTTTCGTAAATGGGACCAAGAATGTTTGGAGAGGGAATGAAGGCGCTAGCTCAGGTGACAGTTCCAGCCTTTTAAATGCTGGTAACAGCCAATTTTGGGAAAAAGGGGATTATTTGGCCCTAAGGGAAGTAACCTTCAGTTATGATGTACCCTCTGAATATTTCAAGGATGTCATTAAAAGACTGAACATTTTTGTAACGGGAAGTAACCTACATTACTTCAAGAGCTTTACTGGAGAAACACCGGAAATCGGTGGCGTTCAATATGGAGCATTTCCAGTTCCAAAGACCGTTACCATTGGATTAAACCTAACTTTTTAAAATTACCACCATGAAGAAATATATTTCCATACTATTAATAGCCTTTACCTTGGGTGCTTGCGAAAGTGAGTTGGAACTTACCAGCCCAAGTGAATTGACCACAGCCGGCTTTTGGGACACAGAAGAAGGAGTTAGAACAGCCCATACGGGCCTATATGCCAATTTAAGATCTTCTGCGGATGGCTTATGGCTGTTGGGTGAAATAAGAAGTGATATCTGGGGAGGCAGAACCTTTGAATCCCCAAGTAACGAATCTTTGATAAGATCGGACATTACCATTGCCACGGCTCCCTTTGGTGGCTGGGCCGGTCTATATACCAGAATACACCGAATAAACGATTTTCTGGCCAACGCTCCAGGCGTAAATTTTGTAAACGAGGAAGACAAAAGCCATCTCTTGGCACAGGCCTATGGCCTAAGGGCTTTTTATTATTATACCCTCTTAAAGACCTGGGGAGGAGTACCTATAATTTTGGAACCCATTGCCGATGCAGATCCTGCAAGCCTAAGCAAAGCCAGATCATCCAAAGAAGAGGTTATGACCCAGATCAAAGCAGATATAGAATCCTCTTTGAACACCTTTGGTTCAGCAAACAATTTCTGGGAAGGCAATAGAAACTTCTGGTCCAAGGCTGCGACTTTAGCACTTAAGGGCGATGTATATATCTGGTCCGGTAATCTAATGGGAGGCGGTGCTTCAGACTTTGAGGCAGCAAAAACAGCCTTACAACAAGTTGCTTCCTTCGGGCTAGCCTTGGAGCCGAATATCTCAGATTTATGGGGTGTTGAAAATGAAGGAAATAGCGAGTTTATTTTTGCCATTCAGTACAAGCAGGATGAAGCTTCCAACTTTTACAATAGCCTTACAGGTAGAAGTACCGAAATTAACCCAACTTTTAAGGATAATGGTAGTTCCATGGGCGATTTTGTTATCGCCGGAGCCAACAGATATGGACAATCGGAAAAAACAATACTGTTGTTGGACGACAATGAAGACAGTCGTAAGGATGCAACCTTTATTAGATTGTATGTGGACGATAATGGTGGACTTGGATATCCAACCTATAATGAAGCGGCCTACTTCGGGTCCGTATTCAATAAATTTTTAGGACAGGTTATTGGGTCTGAGCGTATTTTTGAAAATGATGTTCCAGTGTACAGGTATGCGGACGTAATCCTTTTATTGGCAGAAGCCAAAAACCTATTGGGCGAGGATCCTTCAGGAGAAATCAACCAAATCCGCGAAAGGGCATATGGAGAAAATTATGTGCCTCTTATACACGCCTACACAAATGGGACACAAACGGAAAACGCCAATGCCATCTTGGATGAGCGTTATAAGGAATTTATAGGTGAAGGCAAAAGATGGTGGGATTTAAGAAGAGCCGGGGACAGCTATGTATTTGACAATGTGAGCTTCTTAAACCCAGGCGACGAGTTTAAATTGGTATTGCCCATTACAACTGATATGATCGGCAGAAACCCTTTGCTGGAACAAACACCAGGATATAATTAAAATATTGAGTTAGTTTAAATTGAGTTGTTTGCTGAAAAAAGGGTTCCATTTCTTTTGGAACCCTTTTTAAGATTCATCCACAAAATCGGGATAATAAAATCAGGACTACCTATATTCACAATACGAATTATAGTGATCTTACTAAATTATTTTGGGAGAATGAAATCTTTGTACGTAATTGTATTTTGTAATACATAATAAAAGTAAATATATGAACGGACTGATCGCCGCTACTTATGCACCTATGCATGATGATTCCTCAATAAATTTGAGTGTAATCCCCGAATACGGCCTATTTTTAAAAAACAATAAAGTCAATGGTGCCTTTGTAAACGGATCAACTGGCGATTTTGTTTCCTTGACTACGGAAGAAAGAAAGGAGATTATCACTGAATGGTCTAAGCACAAACCAAACGACTTTTTTCTGGTAAACCATGTAGGACATAACAGTTTAAAAGAAGCCAAAGACCTAGCGAGACATTCTGCTGATAAGGTAGATGCCATAGCTGCTTTGGCCCCCTACTATTTTAGACTTGGCTCCTTAAAAAGTTTATTGGAATACTGCAAGGAAATTGCAGGTTGCGCCCCTGACACCCCTTTCTATTACTACCACATTCCGGTATTGACGGGCGCCAATTTCCTTATGCACGAATTTCTGGAATTGGCCTCCAAGGAAATACCCAACTTTGCTGGCATTAAGTTTACCAACAATAACTTAATAGACTATAAATATTGTAAGGACTTCAACAATAACGCCTACAATATATTGTTCGGTTTTGATGAGATCTTATTAGCGAGCCTTCCTTTGGGTGCAGAGGGCTGGGTAGGTAGTACCTATAACCATTTAGCGCCCTTATATCTATCGATCATTGAGGCATTCCGCAACAGCGACCATAAATTGGCAGCAGCACTTCAGGAAAAATCCATGAAGTTCGTGGATATTCTAAATTCAAAAGGCGGCTTTAACGGGGCGGCGAAATCCTTTATGAAGGTATTGGGTGTGGATTGCGGCCCAAGTAGATTTCCGCATGTAACCCTTTCACCAAAAGAACTGGAAGAGGCTAAGAAAGCACTGGAAGCATTAGGGATTATGAACCATGCCAGCCGTTGATCAGATTTTAATATATAGTTAAAAAAAGCATCCTAAAATAGAATCATGAACCCACAAAGTAGACAATACAAAGATACCCTACTGAACAATATTGTTCCCTTTTGGGAGAGGCATTCCTTGGACCTTGAAAATGGAGGTTACTTTACCTGCTTGGACAGAGAAGGTAAGGTTTACGATACCGATAAATTTATGTGGCTGCAAGGAAGACAGGCATGGATGTTCTCTACTTTCTACAATAAGGTGGAACAAAAGGAAAATTGGTTAAAAATAGCCAAAATCGGGGTGGATTTTATTAGAGACAAGGGAATGGATGCCCAAGGCAATGTATATTTTTCCTTAACCGCAGATGGCCAACCATTGGTACAACCCTATAACATATTTTCGGATTGTTTTGCGGCTATGGCTTTTGCCCAATATGGTCTAGCGGCACACGATCAGAAATACAAAGAACTTGCAAAAAAAATGTATCTAAATATTCTTAAGAAGAAGGACAGCCCTAAGGGCATATACGAAAAAGAAACCTCCGCCAGACCCTTAAAAAGTTTTGCCCTGCCCATGATCTTGTCCAATATGGTATTGGAACTGGAAGACATATTGGAACCCTCTGAAGTAGAACGAACCATAGATTTTTCTATTCAAGAAGTTATGGAAGTGTTTTTGGATAAAAAATCCAGTATAATTTATGAATTCGTAAAGCTCGATGGCAGCCTGGAAGACAGCTTTAACGGCCGTTTATTGAATCCAGGTCATGGCATAGAAGCCATGTGGTTTATGATCGATATTGCCATAAGAAGAAATGACAAGGGGCTAATAAAAAAGGCATCGGAGACCATCATCAAAATTTTGGAATACAGCTGGGACGAAGAATTTGGCGGAATTTTTTATTTTATGGATTCCAAGGGACATCCGCCCCAACAATTGGAATGGGACCAAAAATTATGGTGGGTACATTTGGAGACTTTGGTAGCCCTTTCTAAGGCCTATGAACAGACACAAGATCCAAAAATTTTCCAATGGTACTCGAAAGTACACGACTATAGTTGGAATCATTTTTCAGACCAGGAACAGGGGGAGTGGTTTGGGTATTTAAACCGAAGGGGGGAAGTATTATTAAACCTCAAAGGTGGTAAATGGAAAGGATGTTTCCATGTGCCAAGAGCTATGCTCCAATGCTGGAAAACTTTTGAGAGAATGGAGAATACGGGAATAATAAAATAGAAATTATCATAAATTTAATAGACATGAAAAATTCACTCATACTACTTTTGTTCGTCGCCTTCGGCTGTAGGGCCCAACAAGAAACTTTTAAGATTGCCGATGGGGTACTAAACCATCAGGATCTGTTCAACACCTCCATGAATCCAGATGTTTCCTGCTATCGTATCCCTGCCTTGGCTACAGCTCCAAATGGTGACTTGATAGCGGCAATCGACGAACGGGTGCCTTCCTGTGGCGACCTAAAATGGAGTAAGGATATTAATATTGTGATAAGACGAAGCAGCGATAATGGAAAAACATGGTCGGCAATAGAAAAAATTGTGGATTTCCCGTTAGGCAGATCGGCTTCCGATCCCTCTATGATAGTAGATGCTGTTACTAACGAAATTTTCCTTTTCTATAATTATATGGATTTGGATAAAGAAAAGGACGTATACTATTTACATCTTGTAAAAAGTGCAGATAACGGAAAGACCTGGAGCCAACCGGAAGATATTACCCCTCAGATCGCAAAGCAAGAATGGCATAGCGATTTTAAATTTATAACCTCTGGCCGAGGTATTCAGACCCGATCTGGTGCACTACTCCACTGTATGGTAAACTTAAATAGTGGGTTACATGTTTTTGGTAGTAAGGACCACGGAAAATCCTGGTTCTTTATTGACACTCCTGTGAGTCCTGCGGACGAATCCAAAATTATAGAGTTGACCAATGGGGATTGGATGATCAATGCCCGGGCCAATAAAGAAGGAAAGAGGTACGTACATATTTCCAGTGATGAAGGAAAAAGTTGGTCAACCCGACCCGAACCCACCTTGATCGATCCGGGTTGTAATGCCAGTATTGTTCGCTACACCTCCATTGAGGATGGCTACAAGAAAAACAGGTTGTTGTTCTCCAATGCCAAAAGTGAAAAAGGACGTGTTAACATGACGGTAAGAATTAGTTATGACGAAGGCGAAACCTGGTCTGAAGGAAGAACAATCTATAAGGGAGAATCGGCCTACTCATCCATGACTATAATGGACAACGGGGATATAGGTTTATTTTTTGAACAGGATGATTACCAGAAAAACCCTTTCGTAAGCTTTTCGTTACAGTGGCTCACAAATGGAAAAGACAAATACAGAAAACCGAAAAATAAAAAGAAATAGATAATTAATAGCAATAAATTATTTACAATGTCATTCCGACAATTTCATTAGGTCTAAATAAATTGAAATATCGAAAAATATTAGATATATTTATATCAGTTTGCCCAACAAATTAGAGTTGTGGCAATTTATTGGTTGCCAATAGAAATTAATAAACAGCACTATGTCCATTATAAAAGATTTAGCCGATTATGACTATCCTGTTTCGGACCTGTTCCAACTGCCAAAATTAGCATCGGAATGGAAGCAATACAAATTATCCGATGAACAGCTTGCCCACTTTAAGGAATTTGGGTATGTCTCCGGCATAAAGCTTTTGGAAGATTGGCAGGTAGATTTGTTAAACCAGGAATTGGCGGAAATAATGGACCCGAATCATCCCGGCCATCATTTGTTCTACGAATTTCACAGTAACGAGTCCCAAGACCCAAATTCGGTTTTGTTCCATTCCCTGGGTCACTGGCGCATTGCCCCGGGCTTACATGATATTCTATGGAACCCTGCCTTTATAATGGCAGCCCATCAATTACTGGATAACAAATCCGTTAGGTTTTGGCACGACCAATTATTTTGTAAACCTGCCCGGCATGGTGGCGTTGTGGCCTGGCATCAGGACTACTCCTATTGGACTAGAACCATTGCAATGCAGCATCTTACCTGTTGGACAGCATTGGATGACGCTACTACAGAAAACGGTTGCCTACATTATATTCCCAAAAGCCATAAATGGGGCCTTCTGGATGCGCCGTCACTTGCGGGAGACATGAATGGCCTTATGCAATATCTTAGCGAGGATCAAAAAAAAGAGTTTAAACCAACTCCAATCGAATTAAAAAAAGGGTATGCTACCTTTCATCACCCCTTAATGGTACATGGCTCCTATGAAAACAAGTCGGAAAGAAGTAGAAGGGCATTTGTCCTTAACGTATTTGCCGATGGTACAATAAGCAATACAGATGATGAGCTTTTGGCGGGAGTCCCCAAAGTACCAAAGGGACAAAAAATGGAAGGAAAATTTTTCCCATTACTTTATTCCAAGCTGGACTGACCTACGAATCGGTTTTCTTTTTACCATTCTTCAGAACATGGTCAAAGTGTGGTTCCAAATGTCGGCGCATGGCACTTCTATAGGTCTCGGGAGTACCCACCCTTAAATTATCCATAAGCATTCTATGGGTCACAAATTGGCCAGAGGAATACTGATATTCGGTATTGTTCTTCCTTGAGGATTGTAAATACTCGTATTCAAAAACCGGCAATAATAAACTTTGAAATCTCTGAACAGTAGCGTTGTTGGACATTTGATATAGCTTACCGTGAAAGGCAATTTCCCTGTCCAATGAAAATCGATTTTTCTCATAACTGGTTTCCTCCTCCAAAGTCACAATTTGCTCCAATTCATCCAAATCCTTTTGCGTTTTATGTTCAAAAAGGAAATCCGCTATACCCATTTCGAGAATGAGTCGCAATTCAAATAAATTTCGAATTATATCCTCCCCTAAAAGAGCTGGATCTAGAATTCGTTCAAAGTTGTTTATAATATCGGGCTGGGTAAGTATCATTCCTCTATGTTTCTTGGAATCTACCATTCCCAATGTCCTTAATCGCAATAAGGCCTCCCTTACCACCGTCCTACTTACTCCAAGTGCTTCGGAAAATTCCAATTCCTTTGGAATGGCATCTCCCGGCTTTAAATTGTTCTCTTTAAAAAATTTCAAGATTCTAATTTCGGCCTTATCTACCAAAGACAGGTTTTCCAAAGGTTCGATCTTCTTAAATGTACTCATGCTTCACTACCATTAGAGTTATATTACAAACTGATTTAATTCACTTCATAGGTTGCCCAATTTTGTGTAATTTATGACAATATTACGACTATTTTATGTTAATTACATACAAATTGTTTTATGTTCTACATATTGTTAAAAAATATGGAGTACATTTCACATCTCAAATACCGAATAATACAGGCATATGGCTAATCAATTAGCCTCGACAAATAAAAACGATAAAAATAAAGAGATGAATACAAGCCAAAGACCCTACGTTTTAGCAGAAACCAATTGGAAATCCGTAAGGGAACAAAAGTATGCCGTTGCTATATTACCTTGGGGTGCCACGGAGGCTCACAATTACCATTTACCATATGGAACCGATAATATATTGGCAGAAAATGCCGCCATTGAAGCTGCAAAAAAGGCCTGGTCCAAGGATGCCAAGGTAATAGTCCTACCCAATATTCCTTTTGGGGTCAATACCGGACAAATGGATGTTGATCTTTGTATAAACATGAATCCAAGTACACAAATGGCACTTCTCAAAGATGTGGTTCAGGTGTTGGAAGCCAATAAGATCAGAAAACTTGTCATCATAAACGGACACGGCGGCAACAATTTTAAACAGATTATTAGGGAACTAAGTATTATATACCCTAGCATCTTTGTTTGCTCATTAAACTGGTGGCAGGTAAAAGATGGATCCCAATTTTTTACGGAGCCCGGAGATCACGCAGGCGAATTGGAAACCGCGGTCGTAATGCATTTAAATCCAAATTTGGTGCTACCCTTGGACGCCGCAGGTGATGGAAAAGCCAAAACATTCAAAATAAAGGGATTAAAGGAAGGATGGGTTTCCGCCCAACGTAAATGGACTCAAGTAACAAAGGATACTGGTGTAGGAAATCCTAAAATGGCCAGCCCTGAAAATGGGGCCAACTTCTTTTGGGCAGTGACAGACAGTATTGCCGAATTTTTAAAGGATCTTCATGAGGTAGATGTTGATAATATGTACGAATAACAATATTTTTCCATATATCTCCCCTTAATTTCTTGAAATGTGTTAAAATGAGAAATGCAATTAATATGTTATACATAATACTAGATTTTTAAGTATATTGCCGACCAAGTTAATTTTAACTAATATGGGGATATTACAAAAGATTTCTATTTTTAGCTTAGTGCTGTTAAGCACATTATCTATTTTTAGTCAGGATAGCCTAAAACTCTCAATCCGTAATTTACCGAATCTCCCACCCGCAGCAGGCCAAGAACAGTCTTTAGGTTATGCCGGCATGTTGGGTGGCGTACATGAGGACGTTATCATTACCGCAGGGGGTGCCAACTTTCCCAATGCACTTCCATGGGAAGGTGGACAAAAAAAATGGAGCAATTCCATCTATATCCTTAATGACAATGCATGGCAATTAGCAAAAACTTCTCTCCCCTACCCCTTAGCCTACGGAGCATCCCTAAGCCTTCCCACTGGAATACTGTGTATTGGCGGTAATAACAAAGAAAAAACCTCTGCAGCCGTTTTTTTATTGAGCTATAATAAGAATACATCTGACATAACCATAGTCAGCTACCCCGATCTGCCAGAACCTTTGTCCAACAGTGCTGCCGTTATCAACGGAGACTATATCTATGTCATTGGAGGTATAAATAATGGTAAAAGCACCAATTCCTTCTACCGTCTAAATATAAAAACCAAAACTAACTGGGAAAAACTTCCAGATTTTCCAGGTGCAGCTAGAGCACTGCATACGGCAGTAGTTCAGGAAGCCTCGGACGCAAAAAAAATATTTGTCATTGGAGGAAGGAATGAAAAAAAGGACAAACCTTCCGAAGCACACAGCAACTATTTATCCTACAATCTCAACAAAAACACTTGGGAAGAGGAAGGAGATGTGCTATTGGACTACGAACCAACGGTATTAATGGGCGCTTCAGCCGAAGCAATGGGGTCCATGCACATTATGATCTATGGGGGTTCAGACGAAGTACTTTTCAATCAACTTGAAACCTATGCCTTAACAATTCCCCATGAGACCAATGATTCCATACGGCAGAATTTAATTCGATCAAGAAATAAAATATTAAATACCCATCCGGGCTTTAGTAAAAACATATTGGCCTACAATACCATTACTAAAAAGTTCTTCATTCATGATAGTCTAGACACCAAAATCCCGGTTACCGCATTATCCTTCCACTATCAGGACGATTTTGTAATCGTTTCTGGAGAAATATCCCCAGGAATACGAACACCAAAAGTCCAAGGGTTGCATATTGCGGATGCGGCCCATCCTTTTGGATTTTTAAATTACGGTATATTGGCAGCCTATTTATGTATTTCTGTACTTATAGGGCTATATTTTTCAAGAAAACAGCGCTCCACTAAAGATTACTTTACCGGAGGGGGACGCATACCTTGGTGGGCGTCCGGGCTAAGTGTTTTTGGAACCTTGTTAAGCGCAATTACATTTATGGCTATACCGGCCAAAGCCTTTATCACAGATTGGTCCTATTTTATGCTCAATATGACAGCCATATTGATTACCCCTGTTATAGCCTATATTTTTATCCCATATTTCGCCAAGCTTAGAATTACCACTGCATACGAATTTTTGGAGAATCGGTTTAATTACACGGCCAGAGCCTTGGGAAGTTTGTCGTTTATCCTATTTCAATTGGGACGGATAGGGATTGTACTATTGCTTCCCTCATTGGCAGTATCCATAGTTACCGGTATACCCGTAGAGGCCTGCATTCTAATCATGGGTATACTATGCATTATATACACCGCTTTCGGTGGTATTGAAGCTGTAGTCTGGACCGATGTATTACAGGTGGTAGTATTAATGGGAGGAAGTGTATTGGCTGTCATCTGGATTATGGTCCACACAGAGGCCAACCTCGGTGAAATGATAGATTATGCCTCGGACAAAAATAAGTTTAATATTATGAACATGGAACTCAATTTTACCGATTCCACTTTCTGGGTAGTATTTATCGGAGGTTTGGCTTCAGCCTTGGTAACCCAAGGTACCGATCAAACCATCGTTCAGCGTTATTTGACCAGCAATAATGTTAAGGATTCTCAGAAAACAGTCTACACCAACGCCATTATGACCTTGCCGGCTACCATTATATTCTTTGGTATTGGAACCTTGCTATTTTTATTTTATTCGGAGATGCCCGATCGTCTATCCCCATCCATTACTAACAATGACTCTATTTTTCCCTGGTACATTGTTAAAGAACTCCCTACAGGGGTGTCCGGGCTTCTCGTGGCGGGTATTTTTTCGGCGGCAATGTCCAGCATCAGCAGTAGTCTAAACTCGGTTTCCACAGCTTTCTGTAGTGACTTTTACAAGCATTTTCGCCCCGCAATAGCCGATTTACGCCTACTACGTATTGCAAGGGTAGCCACCATAACCACAGGTATTTTAGGGGTGTTGTTTGCATTATGGATGGCGAGTTCCAACATAAAATCCTTATGGGATGAATTCTACAGATACCTGGGCCTGTTTACGGGTGGACTGGGCGGTATGTTTCTTTTGGGCATGCTTACAAAAAAAGCAAATGCCAAAGGCACCCTGATCGGATTTGTATTCAGTGGGATTTTAATCTACTATATAAGTAACTACACCACAATAAACTTTTTAATGTATGCCTTTTTTGGATTGGTATCCTGTTTTGTTTTTGGATATGTATTTAGCTTGATATTTAAGGATAAAAATAATAAGGGTCCCAAAAAATAGAGTTTCCAACTAGCCCATTACACTAGTCAATATCTTATTTAACGTGGGCCAAAAAAGAAACGATAAAGAACGTCATAAACCAAGAGCACCCCCTAATTTGTAACATGTTACAATGTATCCACAATGGGAAAGTCCTCCTTTTTTAATTTCCACCGCCTATGGCTCCACAACCACAACTCGGGAGCACTGATAATGGCCTGCTCCAATTGTTGGGCATATTTTTCCAATATCTCAAAATTGTTCCTAATCTGTGGGTGATCCTCGATAATCCTGAATTCCAATTCGTAATATCCCCTTTTCAATTTTTTGAAGAATGGGAATAGGACGACCTGATCTGTTTTCTTGGCAATCTTATCGGCACCAACAAAAAAGGCAGTTTCCTGATTTAGAAAATTATACCAATATTTGGAACTCTTTTTAGTTGGACTTTGATCGCCGATCATACAATTTAAGGTAAGTACTTTCTTCTGATGATTATCTATAATCGTCCTAAATCCCTTGTCCGATTCCACACAATTTACCCCAAACCTTTCCCGCATATTTTTGAACAGTTCTTCAAAATATTTGTTTTTAATCGGTTTGTAAAATGTATTGGAACTATAGGGAAATATCAAGGGCAGGAACACCAACCATTCCCAATTGCCCTGGTGACCTGTGTACATTAGAATACTTCGGTCCTCATTCACATATTGCTGGATGAGTTCCGGATTCTTAATGAGCAACCGTTTGTTTATGGTCTTCTCCCCTATCGTCAACCTTTTAAAGGATTCCAAAACAATATCACAGAAATGCCTGTAAAAATCTTTGGCTATCCGTTTTATTTCATCATCACTTTTAGTGGGAAAGGAATTCCTTAAATTACTGAACACCACCTTTTTTCGGTAACCCACTAAATGGTACACCACAAAATACATAAAGTCCGAGACCATATATAGAGCCCACATCGGAAGTAGGGAAATGGCATAAAATGGAAGAAATTTAATTCTTGAGAGGTATTTCATCCTGTTTTTGATTTAAGTATTCCAAAAAACAACATGTAATTATAAAATACTTTGGTTAGTGCATTAAAATGAGTGAAAACTAAATTTCTGTCCTCCCACAGAAGCATCGGCCATAAGACCCGCCTTGGGCAACACGAACACTGCCACTCCTTCCTTGTATTTAGCGTTAAGGCCAATACCCGATTTTAGGGCTACTGCCGATACCTCGGCGGCAAAACTAAAATTTCCCTGTTTAAATTCGTTTAAAGCATTATTGTCCTCAAAAAAAATAACTTCAATAATCGCTTGCCCACCAGCTTGTAAACCAACATTCAATTTTTTGAGTCCGGCCATCCCCACAACCTCACCGCCCTCATAAACGGCTCCGTTGCCGGAGGCTGCCCCAACAACAAACCCTCCTTTACCGACATTTGGAAAGATTACATATCCTGCAGAGTTGTCAAAAAAGGTCTGAAGACCGGATTGTGCCTTTAACAAGGTTTTTTTAGCCTTGGAAGCATCACTTATAATTTGTTTCTCCTTTCTTGTCTGCGATGTTACTGAAACCGAGACCATCAAGGCCAATAGTACAGGAATTAATTTCAATATCTTCATTTTATTGGATTCGATAAACATTTGTACGTCAAAATTAAAAATAGTTACACATTCAGGTTAAATCCAAAACGGTAAGAATTTGTTAATACTGCCTTAAATTATCTTAAATTATTGATTTTAAATTACTTAACAACAAATCGCAATTCACTTAGGAGCATAAAAGTGCTGGATATTTTATTCATTTCCTCAGTACCATTAACAAACTAACAGTCATAACCCTGCCACGATATGGCCAATAGGGGGGGCTAATGGACAAGTATGAAAAAAAGTTAAGAACAATAGCTGAAAATGACCAATATCATTTAGCTACGCATCTCAATTTCCTAATTTTAGGGTTCAATTATAAATATTGGCAACTACCGACCATTTTTCATTATTTGCCCCATTTTGGTCTTTCCAAAAGGCCTAAAGAAATTGGGGGTATAGAATTTTGAGCATCAAACAATTAATATAAAATACAAAACTATGAGCGCTGCAATTAATAAAAACAAAATGATCGAATGGCTGGATCCAAATGAAATGCACGAGGCTAGTCTAAAATGGATGTCGGAATTAAAATTTATCAGGGACGAACAACTGTTCCTAAATGATTTGGTAAAATCCTATACTTCGCAGTTGACAGATTCGGCCGTTTTCAAGGAAAGTAAAGAAATCATTGGTGCCATCACCAGTGCCGAAAAAGAGGTAATCGCACTTATGAAAAAAGTCCAGGCCCATGAAAACCAATTGGTAATTATGTTGGATCAAATAGATCAGTTAAAAATGGAACAGGCATATACGGAAACCCATTGGGAATTGAATTCCGAAATGGCTAAATACTCTAACCAATACAGGGAACTTAAGTCGCGCCTTTTTAAACTGGTGACCAAAGTCATGAAAAAGGATAAAGGAAATAGGTTGCTGAACTAAATTGGGACCAAATAAAACACCCATTATTATTTTTTTAATCCTTTTGTGGGACCCTTATAGCAAGTGTCAATTTCGTACTTGACATAATTTCTTTCCCTACTTCTGCCCAAACATTGTTAAAACACCTCTTACCTGAGTTTTAACAATGTTTGGGAATGTTTTTCAATTTATTTAAGAAGTTTTGGAGCAACCTTTGTACATATAAAATATCTAAGTAAAAAAATCGTTAATAGTTGATCTAATTGTTAGACAATCTGAAATCATTATATGTTATGGAAATAGTAGCTCCTATTGTAAAGCTCATAGACAATAACCCCTTCATCTCTATTGTATTTTGTCTGCTTATAGCCTTAGCACTAATTACCTATAAAATAGTTAAAAGAAGGACCTATTAAAAATCATTATAGGGGAAGGGCGTAAACGCCCACTTCCCCTTTATCGGTTATTTACCCAGCCACTATTGCCTAAATGAAGAATAGTAAAGTAAAAAGGAGTTCATTTATTAAACAACTAGAATGAACCTCTTAGGCCTATGGTTCCAGGACCAACCTGTAGTCTCCAACTAATTTTGTCCTTTGACATAACACCGGGATACCGCTCCTTGTTTAGGTATTTATCTATTGAATCCACTACCACTACACTTACTGCCACACTCAAAGCTACATCTGTAAGCCAATGGGCGCCACTCCAAAGCCTGGTAACCGGAGATAGCAACCCCAAAGCGTATAACCCGCCTTTGGCCCAAGGATTTTTAAATTGCTTGCCAATGGCATAGAATGTAGTAAATGCCAATATAGTGTGCCCGGAAGGGAAACTGTGATAGTGGGCATCGTTACTGAATGGATTGAAGCTTCCCTTTCCTTCACTGGCGATAGGTCTTGCCCGACCTACAAAAGTTTTACTCACAGTTTGGATTAATCCTACCGCAGTGGCCGATGAAATTAAGAGCACCCCGGTTTTTCTGAATTTTTCATTCTTTGTGAAAAGCCCAATTAGATACACTCCTCCGTTAATGGAATAATTGTACAATGGTTTCCCAAGGTAATAACCTGTCTCCTTTAATACCCCAGGAACATCCTCTTCCTGCCTCCGAAACCAATCCGAACTATCTTCGTCAAACGCATATAGCGCCCCTGTTCCCAAGAGAATAGCCCCGGCAGTTATAAAATCGTCCTTTTTCCAGTGAAAAGGTCTGGAGTAAGCATGTTTTAACCCTCCAAAGGCACTTGCCCCATCATAGGCCAGCATTTCCCAAGAACTGATGGTATCCAGCGCTTGGGTTTGTGCCTTTAGCTCAGGAAAACCCAATAAAAAGATAGGGATAAAAACTAATAAATGGAATTTAAAATTCATTAAAACCCTGGTATTGTTCATGGCAAAAATAACCAATTAAGGATTTAGTCCTAAATTTTAGTATATCTCTTATAGCTAAATATGTAGATATTGTTATATGCCGAAACCACCACTGCCATTAAAATGGTTCGACCATTCCCCTATTTCTTCCTATTATAGTCCTAGGACAGAACCAATTTATTTCCCCTAGTCGATCCTTATTGGAACATCTTATTTGAGTTCCAGATCTTGAATGCCGTTATTGGAATTACCTCTTATTTTTTCAAAGTCCGCAATTAATTCCTGAAGTTTTTCAGGATTGGATTTAGCCAAGTTCGTTTTTTGACTTGGGTCTTTTTCCAAATCATACAGCTGATATTCCTCTGAATTTCCAATTTCTATATTGACCGACTTAATAACTGCAGGCCCCTTGTAAGGTGGAATCATAGCCCAATTACCTTTTCTGAAGGCCGTTCTGGAGGTGGCTTCCAATACCAACTCTTTCCTTCCGTCCTTGGATTTTCCCATAAATACCTCCAAAAGATCTTCACTATCCTCACCTTTCTTATCACTTCCCACCAAGGTGGCCATTGAGGTAAGCAAGTCTATCTGACACACCAGGGCATCGGATTTACCTGGCGCTATTGTACCTTTCCAATAGGTGATAAATGGCACCCTAGTGCCTGCATCGAACAAACTATATTTACCACCCCTTAAAATTCCGGAAGGAGTATGATTGCCCAATTTTTCTACGGAGTCGTCATAGTAGCCGTCATTGACCACTGGACCATTATCACTTGAGAAGACGATCAAAGTATTCTCTAGGATTCCTTCGTCTTCCAGGGTTTTCATAAATTCACCTATCATCCAATCGGCCTCCAAAATAACATCGCCCCTTGGGCCCATTCCCGATTTTCCGGCAAAACGTGGGTGTGGTGTACGTGGTACATGTGGCTGTTGCAGGGCATAATACAAAAAGAAAGGTTTGCTTTTATGTTCTTTTACATACTGTTGGGCCTTGGCCAAAAAATGATCGGCCATGTCCACATCGCTCCATTTGGCAGCCTCCCCGCCTTTCATAAAACCAATTCTCGGCACTCCATTTACAATACTGTTGTTATGACCATGGTGCCACTTCATGGTAGTCAGTTCCGGGTTGTCCAAACCAGTTGGTTCCCCTTCAAAATTTTCCTTATAACTAACTTCTATGGGATCATTGGGGTCCAAGCCATCTACATAACCATCCGCAATGTACACAGTAGGTACCCTATCTTGGGTTGCAGCCAAAATATAGGAATAATCAAATCCAACTTCATTGGGACCAGGTGACACCCTTTCATTCCAATTCACATTTCCGCTTCCAAGTCCCAAATGCCATTTCCCCACAATTCCGGTGGTATAACCTTCTCCCTGCAACATTTTGGGCACCGTCATTTGGGTTGTATCTATAATCAAGGGAGCAGTTCCCGGTAATATTTTAGCATCTTTGTTCCGCCAAGGATACCTACCGGTTAAAATAGCATACCTACTTGGGGTGCAAGTGGCTGAGGATGCATAGCCATTGGTAAACTGTATACCCCCTTGAGCTAAAGCATCCATATTGGGGGTACTGATCTCGGTGGCCCCATAGGCACTCATATCGCCATAGCCAAGATCATCCATATAAATAAATACAATATTGGGCTTCTTAGTAGTTTCATCTGCAATGACTACTTTCTCTTCCTTGGATTTACACCCCACCAAAAGCAACACCATCATGGTTGCCTGGAACAAATTCCTTTTAATAATTTCCATTTTTCTATTAATTAATTTTAAGGATTTTGATTATCATAAACCCATATTACAGAACCCATATATTATTGATTCGTACCTTCCCCCAATTTTATATAATTCCCTTAAACCTCCATAATATCCTTGGGGTCCGTACTTATGGCAACAGATTTAATGACTTTTTCATTTTGCCCTTCCCCTATCACCAAAGTGTACTTGGCCAAAGAGTAAACGGGAGGTATATATTCGTTGCCCTTAATTCTTAGAGATTTAACCACTTCATTGGTTTCCTCATTGATAATCTTTACCACTTGGTTGCATTCTTTTAATTGTAATTTCGGCAGGTAGCCAAATGCCCTTCTACCATCATTATCAGCTTGGTCGATGGTTAGTGGCCAACCGGGGTAGGTGTTTTCTTCGGATTCCACCCCAAGGTCCGCCAAAAACCGAATTGCTTCCATTTTTATGGTCCTAGCTCCGGTATCAAAAGTAACTATCCCATAACCGGATGCCTTTTTCTGAGCCTTTAAATATCTGTTTTTCTCAAGGTCAAAATCATCAGTCGGATTCCCAACGACATAGATATAATTAATATTTCCAAATCCATCGCGATAACAGCCCGTATTGGGCAAGCCATGTGCTGGTCTATCTGTAAAAGGAACATTGACAGAGTCCGGTTGCCCCCACCTTGGGTAACCTGTTGAAATTGCCGGGGTACAGAAGGTCCAACCCCCATCCCTAACTTCATCTACGCTATATTGGACCATAAAAGGTAAATGCTGATCTCCGTTGATATGGAAAGCTGAAGCCTTTCTTATGGTCCGTATTACCTCATCCCGTTTTGATTTGGGCCAACCTCCCGAGTCCAAATCGCCAAACAGGAATTGCTTTTTGGGACCGTGATGGGTACCTACATTGGAAAACAAAGTCTGACTTAACAGCACCTTCATATTCGCTCCCTCCCAATCACCGACCCAGCCATTCAAAAACTCCATTTGACGATTTCCAAAGAAATCCAGGTCATTGGAATCAAGTTCTTCCGGTTTGGCCGGAGCCGTAAGATGATCTATCCTACCTTCCCCACTCCGGAGCATCTCCGGACCAGATTTAAACAATCTATCACTAACAATAGCGAAACTAACCTTACCGTATACCATTTGGGTAAACCAATTTGTAATTCCTGATGGTAAGGACGATGGATCATAGGGATCTGGAAGGTGTCCACATTGGGTACGGTAAACAACATTGACCATTTTTGGAGTCTGGACAAGTCCTCCATGGGCATCGGTTACTTTTTTCCATTTCTCAAATGAAATACTCTCACCACCTTCCCCCCAAAGATTGCCTTGATAAACATCGTGGTCATCGGGCGTGCAAATCGTAGGCCGGTCGCGCATTACATTACCAAAAGCCCAACCGAACATATACCATTTTCCCAAATAGTTTAGAATTGCACTGTCCTCTGGCTGCCTTTTAATAGGATAACCTCCATTGCCCTCGTACAACTGATCCCCTGAGAAATACAGCATATCTGGGTTGGATTTTTCAAGATTCTCCACCAAGGGACGGTATGGATATCCTGCCCATTCCTGGCAGGTTAAACCACCAAATCGCAATGGACGGTCATTTGGTTCTTGCCTAATAGCTCCTTTATAATAATGCGTTTCCTTATCTATGGAATAGACCAAACGATAAGGTATATCTTGGACCGAATCCCAATTTCCTATTGAAAAAATTGTACTATAGGTTACAGGATCAATTTCGCCTTTTCCTTCCTTGACCCATTTACCCTTCTTAAAAAATTGAAGTTCCACCTTTTGTGAATCCCTTTTACCTACAGGAGGAAGCTGTGCCGTTAATTTAAGTTTCCCTTTTGAAAGCGTGTACATGGCCCAAAGGATAGGCCCAAAACTGTTATCGGGAACATATACAACCTTTGTACCCTCAAGGGCAATAGAGCTGGACCAAAAGGTACTCCCCTCCTTTTCATTCATGTTCTGCTCCAAAGCCACTAGGCCTTCAATTTCCCCGGCATGACGATAGGCTATTTCCGCTTTTCTATCCTCCTTATCCATAGCAATCAACTTACATTCGTAATCTCCATTTTTTGGGGACCCCACAAATTCCAAAGTAAAATCGTTAAAATCAAAATTTTGGGGAAGCTGAGCTTCTTGGTCGGCTACAAACAATTTACCTTCTAGGGAAATACCAGTAGTTAATCCTTCACCAAAATAACAGGCTGCCTTTATACTTTCGGGATCTGTAGTGTCTTTTATACCGATAGAAAAACCAACACTCCCCTTGTCTTTATTATTTGTTAATAGCCCTAATCTGGTTTTTAGCTTAACATCTCCCATCCCCTTTTTAAGCACATAGGTCAGTAGATGTAAGCGGGCATTCCGCATAGTTCCTTTAAACTCCAGCCTTGCGTTTCCAATTTCCCAATCTTCCATGGGAATGCTCCAAAAATTCTTTCCGATCCAGACCCTGTCATTTATATTTTCAAAATTAAAGGCAAAGAATTTTCCGGAACCTCTATTTGGCACTTTATCCAACACTCCATTTTGGGCAAATATATTGGAGAAAGGGTTGGCAATTATTGGTATTGCCAACCCTACTTTTTGTATAAAATTTCTTCTTTTTAAAACCATTATAGCAAAAATATTAATTTCCCAATTTAGGATTTACGTTGACCTCAGACTCTAGAATTGGCCATACATCGTCAACACCTTCCCGGAAACCCCCTACCGACACCTCCTATTTTACTAATTTTCAGCTAAGTACACCTCAGCATAAATTAGTCCGTTGTTTTACCGAGCTCAATATACAAATTTATTAAACGTAAAATTTACATATAAAATTTAAACATCACAATAATTGTATAAAAGGCTATACAACCAATCCTATACACGATTCCAAATTGGGATCTTCAGATTAAATTGGTTGGAGCTCTTCCAAGAATATTTTTTTCCATTACCTCTTTTTAGGGGTGCGGTCAACTTTGATAAAGCAGACTTTCATGGGCCATTTACCTAGAACTTTAAACATACAGGTTGTGAAACAGCTATTTCATTTCCAGTAAATTCAAGGAGTCCTGTCTTTTGATCCACTTTAAAAACAGTTATGCTGTTCGATTTTTGATTGGCCACCAATAAATATCTTCCATCTGGCGACAGGGTAAAATTCCGAGGCCAATCCCCTTGCACAGATTCTATCGTTAGAAGCTTTAAATTCCCACTTTCAGATACAGAATAAACAGCTATACTATTATGCCCCCTATTGGAAGCATATAGAAACTTTCCATCCTTACTAATATGAATATCGGCACAGGCGTTGAATTCTTGGTAATCATCTGGAAGCGTACTCTTTTTATCAATTTTTGTAAACACTCCAGTCTCTTGATCCACAGATGCAGAAACAACGGTGCTGGAAAGTTCATTAATAACAAACACCTTGTTTTCTGTTGGGTGGAAAACTAGGTGTCTGGGACCATCCCCGGGGTCCAATTGCAGCCCTACTTCCGCCTTGGCCAATTTCTTTTCCGAATTTATGGGATAGGTCAAAACCTGATCAATGCCTAGATCTACGGCATATAAAAATTTTCCATTCTTTGAAAATTGAACACAGTGTGCGTGGGCCGAATTTTGGTTGGGGTGTGGACCACTTCCCGAATGTTGTATTCCTTGAGGAGCATCCAACACTACCCCCTTTTTATCAATGGGATATAGCACTATACTTCCAGAACTATAATTTGCAGCAGCAAGAAGGTTTTCATCGGGGCTTACCCCTACATAACAGGCCCCATCCCCTTTACTGGGGAGATTGGCCACTCTGGTCAGGGCGGTTTTATCTTTGTTCCATTGGAATGCCGAAACACTCCCTGGTTTGGTCCCATTTGAAGAATAGACTCTCTCCCCATCTTTTGATAGGTATAAATAGCCTGGCTTGTTCTCTTTGGCTACATGTCGACGATTGGAAAGTTCTCCCGTTTCCGTATTAAAGTCGACTTGATAAATACCTTGTTCCTCCCCTTCGGCAAAAGTACCGACCAAGAGTTTTAGGCCTTCTTTCTCAATTTCTTGTTGATCGGCCGTCAAATTGGCCTTTTTGGGTTGATTTTTACACCCTACCACTAGCATCGATAAAATAATAAACATTAAATAATTTGAAGATCGTTTCATGACAAAATGGAATTGATTTTGTTAAATATATCCAATTGAATTTAAAAGCCCTTTACTTCTGCCCTTATTTTGGAAAAATGAACGGCCAGAGCTTCAAAATCCCTTTCCCTTATCAACTTTTTATTGAAGAGCGAACTGCCCATTCCTACGCCCACAACACCAGCCTCAAAAAAAGATCTGATATTCTCCAAGGAAACTCCCCCCGTAGGTAAAAGCTTAATGCTGTTAAGTGGACCGGAAATATCCCTTATAAATTGAACCCCAAGCTGGGTGGCCGGGAATATTTTTACAGCAGATGCCCCTAAGCTCCACGCCCTGTAAATTTCGGTTGGAGAATAGGCCCCTGGAAAAATTGGTATCCCTTTTGCCACAGCCCTTTTAATAACGACCTCATCTATAATCGGGGTCACAATAAACTGGGCTCCCGCTGCCACGGCCTTTTCATATTCTTCCATATTGCAGACCGTACCCGCACCCACATTTAGATCATTGAATTCACTCCTTAGTTTGGAAATCATCTCGGTGGCCCCAGCGGTATTCATGGTTATTTCAATGGTGTGCAGTCCCTCCTTGAGATATGCCTTGGCTATATCACGTATGACCTCCATGGATACTCCTCTTACAATACCCACAATGGGGGCCCTATTGTATAGTTCCCAAGAAAATGATTCTTTATTTAACATGTGTTTCTAAAATTTTTCGCTGGCCAACCAATAAGGCCGTTTCTATAATTTGTGGATCAAAACAAACAATTCGCTCCAAAGGCAGGAACGATTTCAAAGCCAGTTGGTACAATTCGTTCTGAATTCCGGCAACTGCAAGGTATACGGTTTCGTTCTTTTCCTTCAAGTGGCCCAACTCGGACCCAATTAACAATCCCGATAAATAGAAATAGTTTTCCCTACTGGAAATTTTATGTATCAAACTATTTGCCCTTATGGAAAAAAGTGAGGCCATCTGTTGGTTGGCAACGCCTTTTTTAACACCTTCCACAAAAATATCCTCAAATGATGGGTTCCACCCTGCTTCCTCCACCGATGCCGACAAAATACTGTGCTTGCCTAAAACCTCAAATAACTCGCCGGTCATATAGGTAGTGAAATCTATATATCTCCCAGCATCAAAATGGATATGCTTGCTGTGGGTACCGGGCAACAACAGAACCCCCTTTTCATCCCTAGGAAGGTAATCGGATAGCCCAATAGCCTGAATTTCCTCACCTCTCATCACATCGCTATCTGTTCTGGCTCCGGTAATTAAGAGAAGGTTTAATTTATTATTGATCGATATCCATTTGCTAATTAGGTCTTCCCCACTAAAGGCCAAGGGCAGTTGACAGTACTCCAATTCCCGCATTCCTATGGAGGAGGACAGCATTCCAGAAGCCACCAAATGATAGTCTTCCAACCCGTTCAAACCCCACTTTCCCAGTTGCGCCAACAAATAATCGGCAAAATGGGATTCCTGGGACCGCACACTTTGCGCTGTAAATAATTGATAACACTTTTTAATCCCTAGATCGGTCCCAATTTCGGAAATTACCCTTAATGAATGGGTATCCACCAAACGGAGTCTAAAATTGGAGGTTCCCCAATCGCAGCTGATAAATTTTTCGGGTAGTCCCATGTTTGTCATAAGGCGTACGTTATGCTAATTTTTAATTAGATGAACTTATTGAAAATCCACTCCCATGCCTCTCGTTGTTATCCGTTTGTGTGGCTGGTAAATAAAAAAATAAAACTGGGTATTGTTCCCAAGATTCCAATATCTCCGAAAAATACATTAATTATTTCCATCCTTAAAATATAAATTGGAAGCAAAATAAGTATCCGCACAAATTATCCGCTAACATTTTGATGTCCGGGATACTCCAATGTAAATCTCTCCCCTCAATAGCCCAAACCACAATAAAAATGTCAGGAGAAGCGCGGAACCAAAAAAATCATCGATAAAATTTGGGGATTGGTATATAGAATCCGCGTTTCAATCTATTTCATTTAATTCTTGGCGCCCTTAGCAGGAAATTTGACATGAATTTTCATTTGAAAGGTTAAAATCCATGAAAAAATATATTGTACTAACCATCCTTATTGCAGTTCAGTTTGCAAAAGGGCAAACAACGATTGATTCTGTCCAAAAAGTTTGGACTTTGGAAGCGTGTATTAACTACGCTCTAGAGAACAACATAAGTGTAAAGCAAGCCAAATTGTCCAAGAACATTACAGAAGCCAACTATCTGGCAACGAAATCCTTAAGATTACCGAACTTAAATGGCAATGCCTCCCAGAATTTCACTAACGGGAATTCCATAGACCCCATCACTAGCGATTTTGTTTCCCAACAGATCAATTCAACCAGTCTAGGATTGAACTCCCAGCTAACCCTTTTCCAGGGGAACCAGATCAACAATCAGATAAAACAGGGGAAGCTGCTTATTGATCAATATTCCCTTTATGAAGAAGAGGCCAAGAACAATATAACTTTGAGCATTACGGAAAGTTATATTCAATTGCTATATGCCAAAGAGAATATATTGATCGCTGAAAACAACCTTGAGGTATCGCAAAAGGAAGAAGAGAGGGCCAAAGCCAGATTGGATGCCGGTTCCATTGCCATAAAGGAATATACCGATGCCCAATCGCAAACCGCCACAAACCGGTACCTTCTTATAAATACAAAAAACGATTATGCGCTGCAGCTTTTATCGTTAAAACAGCAATTGGAATTGCCGCCCAACACTAATTTTGAGATTGCAGATACAGATGAAATTATCCTAGACGTAGTCCCCGACCTAAATGAAGTCTATTCCGAAGCCTTGGAAAATCTTCCGGAAATAAATGCCGGAAAGATCAATGTTTCACTCTCCGAAAAAGATTTGGACATTGCCAAAGGAGGCTACCTGCCCACCCTCTCCTTAACGGGAAGTCTCGGTTCTGGCTACACCTCCACCCAGGATTATAATTTCACCGATCAATTGGACCTGAATTTCAACCAAAGATTGGGTTTATCCTTAAACGTACCCATTTTTAATAGGAACAAGACCAAATCCGAGGTTCAAACGGCCAAAATCAATATTGATATGGCCAAATTGAAACTGGCCCAGGAAGAAAAAGACCTATACAAAAAAATAGAAACAGCTTGGCAAAATGCCATTACCTCCCAAAGTGAAATGGAAGCGGCAGATATGGCCAAAAATGCAGCAAAAGAATCCTTCAGGCTGGCACAAAAACAATATGAATTGGGAGCTCTGAGCACTACGGACCTTATCTTAAGCCAGAACACCTATACCAATACGGAACAAAATTATATCCAGACCAAATACCTTAGCCTGCTATACAACCAATTACTTCAATTTTATCAGGGAAACGACATTAAAATCCAATCTAATGAAAACTAAAAAAAAAATCATATTCGGCAGCCTTGCAATAGTAATACTAGCTATTGTAGCTTACAGCTTTATAAAAGACGATAACAGTGCTGCAATAGAAGCCAAGACCATTACGGCCAAAAAAGGTGAGGTTACCACCATGGTTACGGCAACAGGTACCGTAGAACCTATTACCCAAGTGGAAGTAGGTACACAGGTCTCCGGGGTAGTGGAAAAAATATATGTGGATTACAACAGTGTGGTCACCGAAGGACAACTCATAGCCGAATTGGATAAAACAAACCTTAGGGCTGCACTTACCCAGGCACAGGCAGCTTATGATAACGCAGTGAGCCAAAGGAACTACATGCAGACCATCTACGAACGTCAAAAAACACTTTATGACAATCAGGTGATCAGTAAGTCGGATTTTGACGACTCCCAATTTAATTTTGAAACGGCAAAAGGCACGGTGACCCAACGCCTATCCGACCTTGAAAGGGCCAGAACCAATCTAAGCTATGCCGATATTTATTCGCCCATAGATGGTGTAGTACTTTCCAGGGCCATAGACGAAGGACAAACGGTTGCGGCAAGCTTTAGTACCCCAACCCTATTTACCATTGCCCAGGATTTAAAGGAAATGCAGGTAGAGGCAGATGTTGATGAGGCGGATATAGGTGGCGTAAAAGATGGCCAAAGGGTAACTTTTACAGTGGATGCCTATTTAGGGGAAACGTTTGAAGGAACCGTAACCCAGATACGTTTGGACCCAACCGTAACTTCAAACGTAGTTACTTACACGGTAGTCATAAAAGCGGATAATCCGGATTTAAAATTAAAACCTGGTCTTACTGCCACCATTTCCATTTATACTTTGGAGTTAAAAAACGTCCTGACTGCCGAAGCCAAAGCCATCAATTTTAAACCTTCACCCCCAGTGATGATGGCCTATAATGAGCAACTAAATTTAACCGTTGAACCAACAAAAAGACAGCCAAAACCAGATGAGGGAAATGGCACTAGGGTTTGGGTACTTGGCGAAAATGGGATCATTTCACCTAAAAAAGTCATTTTGGGAGCCAGTGATGGGGTCAACGTGCAAATTTTAAGCGGTATCGACGAAGGTGACCAACTGGTATATAGTTTAAAAACCCAGAGCAACCAAGAACTTGCAGGACCAGAGGGCGCAAGTGAAAGTCCGTTTATGCCGCAAAGACCGGGAGGAAATAAAAAAAAGTAAGCAGCCATGAGTAAAGAGATTATCAAAATTGAAGATCTGAAACGCGAGTTTACCATGGGCAACGAAACCGTCCACGCATTGAAGGGCATTTCGCTATCTATCAAAGAAGGTGAATTTGTTACCATAATGGGATCCAGTGGTTCTGGCAAAAGTACCTTATTGAATATTTTGGGCTGTTTGGACCAACCCACATCTGGCACTTATGACATTGATGGATTAGCGGTAAGGAACTTAAGTAAAAATGAATTGGCAACGATACGTAATGAAAAAATTGGGTTTATTTTCCAATCCTATAATCTGCTGGCCAGGACCTCAGCATTGGAAAATGTGGAATTGCCCCTTTTGTACAACAGTAAGGTATCCACGGAAGAACGTAAAGAACGCGCTATTAAAGCCTTGAAAATGGTAGGTTTGGGCGATCGCATGGACCATACACCTTCACAACTTTCCGGAGGACAACAACAAAGGGTGGCCATTGCAAGGTCATTGGTCAACAAACCTGTAATGATCTTGGCGGATGAGGCCACCGGAAACCTGGACACTCGTACCTCTTACGAAATTATGTCCTTATTTCAAGAATTGAACGAAAAAGGTATTACCATCGTTTTTGTTACCCATGAGCCGGACATAGCTACCTTTAGTAGCAGAACCATTGTCTTGAAAGATGGTAACATCATTAAAGACTACCTCAATAAAGAAATTCAATCAGCGGCTACTGAATTAGCCTTATTACCAGTAGAAGACCATTAAATATGAGACTACTTAATTTATTCAAAATAGCCTTTAATGCCATTATTCTGAACAAGGCCAGAACCTTACTTACCATGTTGGGTATCATTATAGGGGTAGCTGCGGTAATTGCCATGTTGGCCATTGGGGAAGGTTCCAAGGAAAGTATTCGCAGTACTATTTCCAGTATGGGTTCCAACATGATCACCATTAGTCCAGGTGCAGATATGCGAGGAGGGGTAAGACAAGAACGGAGCGTCATGGAATCTTTAACTCTTGACGACTATAAGGCTATTGAGCAACAGGCAGATCTATTAACTTATATAACGCCAGTGGTAAACGGGAACGGCCAAGTTATTAACGGCTCCAACAACTGGCCTTCTTCTATTTATGGAGTAAATCCCGACTATCTAAATATTAAGGTGATAGAACTGCAGAGCGGCAGTATGTTTACCGATGCAGAAGTGCAAACGGCCTCCAAAGTAGTTTTGATAGGCCAGACCGTTGTGGATAATATTTTTCCAGATGGTGGGGACCCAGTCGGCAAAATGATCCGCTTTAACAGTATTCCGTTTAAAGTAATCGGGGTATTGGAAGAAAAAGGGGAAAACACCTTTGGCCAGGATCAGGATGATGTGGTTATTGCTCCCTATACCACGGTACAAAAGCGTATTTTGGCCATTGACCATTTAAATCAGGTCATTGCCTCTGCCGTTAGTGAGGAGGATGCTCCGGATGCCGTAACCCAAGTAACGGAAATTTTACGGTCACAACATAAATTGACCGATAACGCAGACGATGATTTTCATGTGCGTTCAATGGAAGAATTAATTTCCACATTTAGTGCAACCAGTGAAATGCTCACTATTCTTTTGGTTGCGGTAGCAGGTATATCCCTTCTGATCGGAGGTATTGGCATCATGAACATCATGTATGTTTCGGTCAAGGAACGCACCAAAGAAATTGGGCTGCGTATGGCCGTAGGCGGGAAGGGATCGGATATTTTAATGCAGTTTTTGATCGAAGCCATTTTAATAAGCATCACCGGGGGACTTTTAGGCGTAATCCTAGGGCTTGGTTCGACCGTGTTTATTGAAAAATTCTTACATTGGCCCACCGAGGTTGCATTATACTCCATCATAATTTCCTTTGCCGTTTGTGCCGTTACTGGAATATTTTTTGGATGGTATCCGGCAAGAAAGGCAGCAGCTCTAGACCCGATTACTGCATTGCGATATGAATAAGAACAAAGTAGATGATACTGAATAAAAAAAAGAATTTAATCCCATTACTCCATCTTTTAACATGGGCAATATTAATAGGTTTACCCTATTTGCTTTCTGTAGGACAGGATCAGGAAAAAATCTTTAATCGTACCCTGATACACTCATGGATTCCCCTGTGCTTTTATGCCGTTATTTTTTACCTCAATTATCTTTATCTTATAGACAGGTTTCTTTTTAAGAATAAAACCTTACCGTTCATATTGATCAATTTTGCCATAATTGCCTTTTTCGTTTTTACCAACCATGAACTAAAGGGCTTTCTAATGGACCAGCTCCTCCCTAACCGCAACAACGACAAAGGGCCACCGAAAAATTTGTTTCTTTATGTGGACATGATCGCATCAATGGTGCCTATTGTATTTTCCGTAGCCCTAAAAACCACAGAACGCTGGTTCAAATCCGAGAACGAACGCAAAGAGGCACAGACTATAAAATTGCAGGCAGAGATTCAGCACTTAAAATATCAATTGCAGCCACATTTTTTCTTTAACTCCCTCAACAACATTTATGCCTTGGTAGATAGTTCCCCTAGCACTGCAAAAAAGACAATCCACAGTTTGGGCAAATTAATGCGGTATCTACTGTACGATACGGATACCGAGAAAGTTGCGCTGCAAAAGGAAATCGACTTTATGACGCAGTATATAGAACTTATGAAACTGAGGTTTTCCAATAAGATTACTATATCGTATTCCTTTCCCACCGTTCCGCCAAATATTAAAGTGGTACCGTTATTATTCATTACCTTGGTGGAAAATGCCTTTAAACATGGTATTCCTGCCAGTAGTGAGGCCTACTTGTCCTTTAAGATGGAAATAACGGATACCTTTCTTGTCTTTACTGCACAAAACCAAAATCTCCCCAAAAACGATTCGGATAAAAGCGGTTCTGGCATTGGGTTGGAAAACCTAAGAAAAAGACTGCAATTGTTATACCCAGATAGCCATAGCTTCGTTTATCAAGTCAAGGACGAAATCTTTACTGCTGTGCTAACACTTGAAATCTAATTGAAATGAACCCAAATAAAATAAGCTGTATAGTTGTAGACGATGAACCCATGGCATTGCAACTCATAGAGGGGTACGTTCAAAAAACGCCGTTCCTGGAGCTCAAAACCAAATGCGACAGTGCCATAGAGGCCTTAAGATATCTTGAGAAGGAGAAAGTTGACCTACTTTTTTTGGACATACAAATGCCGGACCTCACTGGGATTGGATTATCCAAACTAATCCCCAAAAGTACCCGTGTCATCTTTACAACAGCCTTTAGTGAGTATGCCCTTGAAGGTTATAAGGTTGAAGCTTTGGACTATTTGTTAAAGCCCTTCGACTACGAGGAGTTTGTAATCGCTGCCACCAAGGCCAAAGACTGGTTTGCCCTAGTAAAGGGTAGCGGCAAGGAAACTACCTCTGCCGACAAAAAGTTCCTCTTCGTTAAATCCGAATACAAGCAACTAAAGATCAATCTGGATGAGGTGCTATATTTTGAAGGTTTGAAAGACTATATCAAAATTTGGCTTAAAGGTCAGCCTAAGGCCATCTTAACCTTAATGAATCTCAAAAGCCTGGAGCAAGAACTTCCAAAGGATAAGTTTATGCGTGTACATCGCTCTTTCATTGTTTCCTTACAAGCCATAGATGTTATAGAACGCAGTCAGATCATAATCGGAAACCAACGTATTACGGTTTCGGAAAATTATAAACCTGAATTTTTGGATTACATTGCCAAAAATAGTTTGGATTGATTTTTTTACTTTGAAATCTTTATGGATGCAATTCCACTTCCTAGTTTCCCTAAAAAAAAAATTGGTCCGGGATCGGCCCTAGACCCCTGATTTTAAAGCTCTAATTAGATAAAACCTCTCGCCTGTGCTCAGGGAGATCGTAACCCATTTATCTCAATTTGTTCAAAATCCGATATGTATATTTCATTTAAACCGAACGCACCTTATTAAAACTTCATTAAGAACTGGCATTAGTCGGTTTTTCGTTTTTTAAACCACAGGTCCTCCAAGCTCAAATTCAGGGTAAGTACATGGTAATTTTCCTTGATGAGTATATTTTCTATCAGTCCTGTGGAACCGTAGGAATAGGACAAATTGAGCATGGAATTATTACCACGGCCAATTGGAAGCCCAATCCCGGCCGTAAAATTATAGCCGTCTATTATTTGATCGTTAATGGATAAATATCCTGTGTCGTAGTTAAAACCAGTCCTATAACGAATACGCTGGCTAAATTTATAACTGGCAGCATTTTTTACGTATTCCAAACCAACCGCATAGATATCCTGATCTACGTATGTCCCGATATTCTCGGTCTGCCCGGTATCACTCCAGTAATTTTTTTTATAATCGGCATTTAAGGTAAAGGATTTTAAAAAGTTGGTGCTTAGCCCCAACCCCAATTCCAATGGCATATTGAAATCTGCCACAACATCACTTTCATCTTCTTCCACGTCCAATTCTACACCGTCCAGACTTTTTATTACAGAGCGCCTTACACTACCTTTTAAATTTGTTGGAAGTTGCACCGTACTTCCAATAGTGATTTTGTTCGTAAGATCGTATTGCAGCCCAAGACCAAAACGGAGGCCACTGTAATTGGTATCCTCTGTGGAGACAAAACTACTATTGTAAAGCCCAAAGGACTCCTCCTCCTCAATCTTCCCAAACAATATGGAGAAACTGGCTCCAAATCTTAATTTATCAGTAATCCCATATCCTAGGTTAAGTTTAAAATCGCTCATCCCACCAAGACCACTTACATTACTTTCAAAGGATTCTTCAGATCCCTCAATATTGGTTTTCACGCCTATCAAAGTATATCCAACATCGGTGTATGGTACCAGGGCAATACCAGCTCCAAGATTGTCCGCTATCCGGAAAGCGAGAGCCAGGTTGGAAAAGTTGAACGAAGTTTTTGCCTCGTCGTTTATCCTGTTGCTATAAATGTTGTGCTTTCCCCTAATACCCACATCATAAAAAAAGGAATTTTGGGGTGTTAACGCAAAATTGGCAGGATTTAAATTATTTATTTCCGTGTCCGACTTCAAAGCAATCCCAGAATATCCCATCCCATTTGTCCGCCCAATACTGGTCTGATTTATTACGCCGAGACCGTATAGTGAATAGGGTGAACTTGTGAGGCCCTCGGATTGGCCCAAAATAGGAATTGTGGATAAGATTATTAAAAATAGGGCAAATAGGGATAGTTTATTCATCTTCATCATATATTGCATAGGTAAGTTCCAATTTCACACCTTGATCAGGGCCTTCTTTTCCCATTAAAACAAAACGGTCTACAGTACTATTGTAATTTTCTGGCAAAAGAATAATTGCATCTTCCGTTTCCCTTTCCCGTAGCAATAAACCTTCTATGTAGGTGGTCAGGGGTATTTCATAATAAATGTCATTGAATTCTTGGCCATCACGGTTTAAAGTGGCCTGTACCGCTGCATTATCCACCCCCACCAATTGTTCGGTTAAATCGTTGTTCTGGTCTACTATAAAAAGTGATAGGTTGTCCCTAAGTGCCAGTTCATCATTATAGGACCCCAAAACCGGTCTTATTTTAAGAACAGCATTCAACAAGGTACCCTGACCCTGAATATCGAACAGGGTTTTTAAATTCGGAAATTCTATTTTGGTCGTATACCCTATACCGGACTGTATAAAACTTTGGTTATCCAATTCGGAACTGTTTAGGACCACTTCCCCATCCACTAGGGTCTTTAGGGTTTCGTTGGTTTCCACCACCGACATCTGATTAAAGAATGGTATTGGACTACTGGTCGTGTTTATTACAAAATCGGTAGTATATTGAGTACGACTATTCTCTTCAGAAATACTATAATACAATCTCATTGTACTGGTCGTAAAATTGAAACCTACTATAGAACCATCGTCATCGTCCCCGGGCTGAAAGGCAAGCCCGTGAAAGTAGTCCTTAAATTCCTCGGTATTGGTAATATTCTTTTGTTGGAACTGTTCAAAAAGATCCAACCCCAAGGAGTCATTCAATTTAATATATAACGAATCGGTTCCCAAGGGCCTTGGGACAAAGGTTACAGATCCCAAATCTTCCTCAAAAAACCCCACCTTGCTGCTATTGTAAAAATCGCTCCCATCCGCCGGCTTTAAAAGCTCACTTAATTCCTTAATATGGATGGTATTGTTTTTTAGGGTGTCGTTATAATAGTAATTGTCATACTTCAAAAAGAAGGCGATACTATCGTATTCTGCCTCGGAATCTATAGAATAGCTATTGGGCAATAATTCTACATAACTGGAACTTTTTACGGCCCCAAAGACCGGGTCTATATATTTACCGACCAACATGCGGGAGGCCTGGGAAGTTATAAGGCTATCAAACTTCATGGTATATGTCTCCACCTTCATGGTATCTATTTGCACCACCCGAATATTACTGTCTGTAAATGTCCCGCCCGCTACAAAGTCGGAATCATTAATAGCATCCGTGCTACAGGAATCCATTAATATCAGCAAAGCAAAAAATCCAAGGAGTTGTTTCATTCGATTATTATTTAAAGCCAAAAGTAAAAGCGTTTCCCTAGCTCGGAAACCCCAATAGACCAACCCATTGACTTATAAGACCAAAAGGCGAATTTTAGCTATTAAATACCCTCTGCCATTGGTAGATAAAATACCCGTTTTCATATGTTAAATGGGTGCCTTTATCTATTTAAGTTTCAAACACCGGGTTCGCCATCTAGTTTTGAAAAAAAAATAACTGATGAAATACATTTATAACATGAAGGGAAGGATAAACCACATTAAAATGTTAACGATGGCCAGCGTAACACTTTGTTTAATGGCTAGTTGTTCCAATGACGATGACGATGAGGATGACTTGGGCAACTGGACGGACAAATCCGTTTTTGATGGAAGTCCACGTAGTGGCAGTGCCTATTTCACCATTGGTAACATTGGCTATAGCGGTGTGGGTTATGACGGAGATGATTATCTTACCTCATTCTGGTCCTATAATATGGATGGTGATTACTGGTCCCAAAAAGCCGATTTTCCGGGTACTGCAAGGAATGCCGCAGTAGGTTTTGCCATCAATGACAAGGGATATATAGGTTCTGGTTACGATGGATTGGACGAACTGTCCGATTTTTATTCTTACGACCCTGCCAGTAATACATGGACAGAAATTGCAACATTCCCCTCTACCCCTAGGCGAAGTGCTGTCGCCTTTGGAATAAACGGCTATGGCTATTTCGGCACTGGTTTTGACGGGGACAACGACCGTAAGGACTTCTGGAAATACGATCCCAACAGCGATAGCTGGTCGGAGTTGGTAGGCTTTGGCGGGGATAAAAGAAGGGCTGCCACTACTTTTACCATAGGTGAAACGGTATATATGGGAACAGGGGTATCCAATGGCATTTATTTGAATGATTTTTGGGCTTTTGACGCCAGTACAGAAAGTTGGACACAAAAATTGGATTTGGATGAGGATGATGATTATACCATTGTGCGCAGCAATGCGGTAGGTTTTACCCTAAATGACTATGGATATATTGCCACAGGAACCTATGGCGGCACCTTACAATCTATTTGGGAATATGACCCTAGTACAGATTCTTGGGAATCCAAAACAAGTTTTGAAAGAACCTCCAGACAGGACGCCGTGGTATTCTCCAATAACGTACGGTCATTTATAGGCCTTGGCCGTACAGGAAGTCTGTATTTGGATGATTTGGAGGAATTCTTGCCTTTTGACGAATACGACGACGAAGATTAGTGTTTTTAATTAGGTTTACTTATTGATTAGCAAAAAGAGCTGTGCTGTTTAGCATAGCTCTTTTAAAATTGAAAAAATAGATGAAAAGAATATTAGTAGTATATGTTTTTATGGCAATCGTATCCGGACTTCTATTTTTGGGCTTTTCCAATTACACCATCGGTGCAACGGAAGGTAACTTGTTGCTCCATTCAGAAATATTGAATTTGGAAAATGGTTATGGTTATCAAATAAAATTAGATAACAGGGTACTTATACGGCAGGAATACATTCCTGTACTTCCAGGAAATAAGCCATTCGCAACCGCAGAGGACGCTCAACGTGCTGCCGATAAGATTATTCGTAAATTACAAAATAAGGAAGATCCAATTTTGACATTTTCCGAATTGAAGGAATTGGAGATTCCAGAATTTAATATTTACTAGGGAAGTATATGGTTCTTGATAAGAAAAATATTCCGCAATGGCTTGTTCACGCACTGTTATGGTGTACACTGTCCGGTATATTGTTTTATCCCTTTTTTGCCGGGACCAGGAACCTTACCTATGGTCTTGCCGCCAAATTATTAATTGCCGTAGCACTTTTTTACTTCAATTATTATTATCTAGTGCCCAAATTTTTGCTAAAAGGTCATAGATGGACCTATATCATTATATCCATACTATTGCTTTTGTCCATTGCCTTTTTTACAACTGTCACATTCCCTCCGGTTCCTCCGGATGACTTTGTTCCAAGGGGAATGCATATACGCCCCCCAAGGGAAAGCAGTTTAAGGGTAATTCGATTTACACTGATGACTACTGTTATCTTTGCCATTCCCCATATTTTTAGCACTATGCTAAAGCTGTATACGGAATGGCAAACCAATGAAGATCTTCGGAAATTGGTAGAAAAGGAAAAAATACAGTCCGAGCTCCAATTTTTAAAGACCCAATTAAACCCACATTTTTTCTTTAATTCCTTAAACACTATCTATTCGCTTTCGGTAAAACAATCCTTAGACACCCCAGAGGCAATCATTAACTTATCGGAACTTATGCGATATATGTTATACGAGGCCAATAAGGCCCATGTACCCTTAAACAAGGAACTGGAATACATAAAAAGTTACGTATCATTGCAACGGCTTCGAACGGCCAATTGTGAAAATGTAACCCTAAAAATATCGGGCGAGGAGAAGGGAAAATTTGTCCCTCCCCTTCTGTTCATTTCCTTTATTGAAAATGCCTTCAAATACGGAACCGATTACAACGGCAAAACCTATGTTAAAATAAACCTTTCCATAAACAATAAGTCCATACATCTACAGGTGACCAACAAAATTGGGGCATTTAAAGCAAAGTCTGGAAGTAGCGGCGTGGGGCTGGAAAACGTTAAAAATAGATTGAACTATTTGTACCCGCATTCCCATGTTTTGTTGATCAATGACGATGGAAAGACCTATGAGGTAAACTTAACTCTAAATTTAAAAAACTATGAATTGCATAATCATTGATGATGAGCCCTTGGCTATAGATGTTTTGGCAGACTATTGCAAAAAAATAGATTTTACCGAAGTAGTAGGCACTTTTACCAATCCTTTGGATGCCATTAAAATTATTAAGGAAAAGAAAGTTGATGTAATTTTTTGTGACATTGAAATGCCGCAAATAAGTGGGCTGGAATTTATAAGCGCTTTGGAAAACAGGCCCTTATTTATTTTTACTACCGCCTATGCACATTATGCCGTAGAAGGATTTGAACTTAACGCCGTAGATTACTTGGTTAAACCGATTCCTTACCATAGATTTATAAAGGCTATCTCACGATCCAAAGAAATTTTGGCTCAGAAGGTACAACCCAAGGAGGGCAATATTTTTCCTTCAATTGGAGGACAGGGGGATACCCAAAGGTTCATTTTTGTAAAATCCGAACACGAGAACATCAAAATAAACCTGGACGATATAGAATACATTCAAGGCCTCAAAGATTATTTAAAGATACATATTAAAGGTACCAACAAGACCATCTTGACACTTCTAAGCTTTAAGGACCTTTTGGACAAGCTACCCCAAAACCAATTTATTCGGGTTCATAAATCTTTTGTAGTGAACGTTAATGTCATCAAGACCATACAAAGGAACCGGATTGTAATCAACGATACCCGAATCCCAATCGGAGAAAGCCATAAGACCCAATTCTTCGCGTTTTTGGGATTGTAACAGGCCTGTTCGTCAAGAATGGGGATAAGCGGTTTACACGTTACAAGTTTCCTGTTGACAGAATGAATGAAAAATGGGTGTATTTCTTCCTTGCTACCCTATTACTTATAATCGTTATTGCCCAATACTTTCTTATTGTGGAACATTTGTTTTCCTAACTTTCCCAATGGTCAGCGATAATTTGATGTATTTCCTCATTGCCTTCGTCAAGATCGCCCAGTAATTCCCTTTGTTTCAGTATTTCGGCTTTCATTCCGGAAATAACATCCCGATATTCGGAATCGTTATATGCATTATGAAGTTCATTGGGGTCCTTTTCCAAATCGAAAAACTCCCAATATTTATCTGGTTGTTCTTCCTTGGTATACCCGTTTACTTTGAGTCCGTTTCCATAATAAAACGCCAGCTTGTAGCGCTCCCCTCGAATTCCGAAATGGCCTGGGCGATCCTTGGAATGGTCCCAATACCTGTAGTAACCATGCTTGCGCCAATCCGTAGGGGTATTTCCCTTTAGGTTCTCACGAAAACTGTGGCCTTGCATGGTTTCTGGATATTCAATTCCCGCATAATCGGCGAACAGGGCGGAGAAATCGGCATTTTCAATAATATCGGTATTTCGGGTGCCAGCTGGAATCTCCTTTGGATACCTTATTACAAAAGGCATATGAATGGATTCCTCATAAATTAAACGTTTGTCGAACCAACCGTGCTCCCCTAAAAAATATCCCTGATCGGCAGTATAGATTACTATGGTGTTTTCTGCCAATCCGGATTTTTCCAAATAGTCCAACAACCTACCTATATTGTCATCAATGGCAGCTCCGCAGCGCATAAAATCCTTTACAAATTTCTGATAGGTCTTCATCCGTGCCTCATCGGCACTCAAGCCCTCAACCGAAAAGGGCAATTCCGGATAGTCCATATAATCCTTTCTCAATGATGGATCGGCAGTGGCTGCCAAATAGCGTTTTTGAAGGTTGTCTATGGATTGTCCTTTAAAGACCCGCCCAGTAGTTTCCGCTCCTTGATCATAAAAAGAATCCGGTACTGGAATTTCCTCATCGCGATACAAATGGCTAAACCGTTCAGGGTAATCATAAGGTTCGTGTGTGGCCTTAAAATGGCACATGGCCATAAAGGGTTTGGATTTGTCCCTATTTTCTATCCATTCCATGGTTTTATCTGCAATAATATCGGTACTAAAACCTTCTACGACCTTTCCGCCCCCATAATAATCTTCCCAATTGTCCGCTGTTTTTAATCTTGGGTTCCAATAATCGCCCTGCCCTGGAAGAACGGCATAATAATCAAATCCTGCCGGTTCCTGTTTTAAATGCCATTTCCCTAAAATAGAGGTGGCATACCCTCCCTTTTGAAGTTCCTTGGCAATATTATTGTGCTTTGGGGATAAGCCTGCCCCCAGGGTAGTAACCCCATTTATATGACTGTACTGCCCTGTAAGTATCGTTGCCCTACTGGGAGTACAAATGGAATTGGAAACCAAACAATTCTCCAACACACAGCCTTCGGCCGCCAATCTTTTTATATTTGGGTTATGCACATAATCCTTGAGAATTCCCCCATAAATCCCCCATGCTTGGGCCGTATGGTCATCGGACATTATAAAAAGAATATTGGGTCTTTCCGACTGGACCCCTGATTTTTCTTCAGTCTTATTCTTACAGCTTGAGGTAGTTAATAATAGTACTGTAAGAATAAGGGCAAAAAAGTATTTTATTTTCATTAGGTATTTATTAGGGCTTAATATTAATAAAATTCGCCTTTAAAACCAATGAATATGTCCTTCCATTGAAGCTATGGCCATAAAATCAACCCATTACTGCTTATTTTCATCTGCTAGATATCATCTTTAAAATACATCCTTGTCCAAATTTCCCATACAAGTTTCAGGATTTTAGCAAATAGGGGTATATCAACTATTCCAATTTTAAGGCTTTGATATCAGTAATGAGTTGGGCTATGGATGCCCTGTTCAACCCATTATAAATACCCCTAATATGTTTGTTTTTATCTATCAATAAAAAGTTTTCCGTGTGCAAAAAGTCGTTTATATCCTTTGGCACCCCCAAATCGTTCTCTACAAAATATTGATTTCTTCCCAGGTTGTAAATTTCCGTTTTGTCCCCTGTAACCAAATGCCATTTATTATTTATTACTCCGTTTTTTTCGGCATAATTCTTAAGTATGGGGACAGCATCTATAGAGGGAGTTACCGAATGTGAAAGTAACAATACCTCCGGATCGTCCTTAAATGCCTCCTGGACCTTTACCATATTCCCAGTCATCTTTAAACATATGCCGGGACAGGTCGTAAAGAAGAAATCCGCTATATAGATTTTGTTATCAAATGTCTTTTGGGAGACCGTATCCCCCAATTGATTTACCAAACTGAAATCCGGAATTTTGTGGAAACTCTTTTCCTCTTCACTATTGGGGGTTAACCAATATGGCGTAAAGGATTCATCGCTATAGTAGGGAAGATATTCCACCCTACTGGTCTCCTCTACTTCAACAGTCTCTTTTTTTACTTGATTCTTGCAACTAGTAAAAAATGCCAACCAACAAACCAACACCAAACCCTTATTCTTAATCCCTAACAACAACTTCATCTTCCAATTTATAACATGAATTAGCCCGAAGCATTCCAAAAATGCGTCCGTTTTTGGCCTCATAATTAACATATAATTTCCCATTGGGCAGCCAAGCCTTTTGCAATCCTTCCTCATTTCCCTTCACCAATTGCCTAACTTTGGAAAGTTGCCCAGTAGCATACCATTGTTTTTCTTCCCCTTGCTTTAGGCCATTAACGTAATGGGATTCTTCTGCCAACACCCCATTTTCCCACCAGCTTTTGTACACCCCCACCAACTTATTTTGACGATAGGTAGACTCTACCCTAAGCACTCCGTTTATAGACCATCTTTTTGCCACCCCTTCCCTTTTGCCATTTAGAAACCCCAATCTTTCGGCCAAAGTATCATTTGGATGAAATTTCAACGAATACCCATTGTAAGGCCGGTTTTTGTAATACCACTTGCCTTCAATTTGGTTAAGGACCAAATCCTGTTTGAATACCTCAACATTGTAAATTTCTATGGCATCCCCCTCCACCCTTTTTATATCATTGGCGTCTTTACAGTTTATAAGGGATAAGGCAGTCACAATTAATAAAAGTAATGGTCGCATAGTCCTTTTTTTTAGTATCCCTGATATGGACCGGCAAAGGCCAAATAAGATCCTGTTGTTGAATACAATTCATTGATGATGTGATAGTGGTACTCCTCTTCGCCATCTGTATATTGGGTTGCCGTAGTATGGCCTCCAGAGGAATCCAAATCTGTTGGGTAGGTCCCGGTGGAAGTACATTTTCTGCCATAAAGAAAAACTCCGTCCAAAAGTATCCCCACTAGATTCTCATCGTCATCGGTGAAGGCTTTGGGCTCCAAATGATAATGGTATACTCCAGGGCCTATATGGGCCCCCGTCCAGTCCAGACTGGCTGCAGCTTGGTTTAATGGGCCGCCTCCTTCCTGATCGTTAAAGATGGAGGCCCCGCTTACGGCAATACCAATAGTATTCAGCTGAGTGGATACGGTACTTCCCGTTAAATTGGGAGTGGCATCTACGGTAATTGTGGTGGCATTATTGTTGCTGGACATGATGCTTGGCGTTCTATCCACATCGGGTTCCTCTTTATAAAGGGCATTGCCTTCTCCCCAATACACGGTTTCATGGTCGGGCAGACCAGTAGTTTCTATAACTACATTGGACCCGTCCAAAAAAATTGTGGTGGCGTCGGAATTGAATGCTGAAAATGCAGCGTGCAATTCGGTCACCGCAGTTTCTTCAGTATCCTCATCGGAAGCACTATCTGCACTACAGGCAATTAAGGTTGTTAATAGCAAGGCCAGAGCCAGTGCCATGGCCGCCATATTTTTTTTCAATTTTCCTTCTTTTTTCATATCTATTGTTTTAAAACGATTTTAGTTTATTTTGAACTTATGTTGCAACAAAGCTCGATTATTGGGAAACATCAAAATTTCCAAATCCATATGCACCCTTGACCTTTAAGTGAACGGAGGGGGGTTGTCCAGCGAAAAAAATCAACGAACTATAGTCAAAGGCATTTCTTTTCGGCTTTTGAATTTCTTGAATAAAAATCCTACCCCCAAAACACTTACACCTAGAACAACTATAGCGGAAACACCCCATAAAATTATCCCTATATTGGACGAAAATAAATTTGCCTCATAATGGCCCGCCTCCACAAATTTATTTCCGCCAACCTCTAATGCCAAGGTATGATCATTGGCTTCATTTAAAAGAAATTGTTCTTTACCAAAACCATCCTTAAAAAGAAATAAGGCAGTCTGATTTCTATGGATGTCCTTAAAGGCGCTATTTTTAACCAATACCGAATTTATTTCCGAAGGTATTCCGAAGACCTCGAATACCACTTTGGTTTCATGACCTAGTATAACCACTCCATTACTGAAAGAAATATCCCCACCTCCATTGAAACTGATATGGAGATTGTTTTTAATGTGTTCCAATACCATTTGCCGAAACTCATCTGGAGTTTTATAAGGTGTTTCGGAAAAATGGGTGCGAATTTCATGCTGAAAAGCGGTTAGGGAGGCACTAATCTGCAACACCCAACTATTGTCCGGTTTTTCCACCAGCATTGTAGTGGATACATCTGCCTGATGGGCCTTAACCGCCATTGCCATAAATAGTAAACAAATGATGGAAATCCTTCTGTACATAATCCTATCTTTTATATAAGGAATCAAGTCTAAAACAAACAACCTAGTTTTGATCCTTCTCAATTAATATTAATTGGCGTAAGCCCCATTTAAACAATTAATAAAGCTATTTGATCCGGGTGCCGCTACATGATAGTGATAGCCCCTTGTTTCGTCCGAATGTCCCCTACAGTCATCCAGATCCGTAGGTTCCTCCCCATTGGCATCCAATTGGGCATAAAGGCCAAAGCCATCCATGGCATATCCTATCATAGCCGAATGCCCGTCATCTTGTGCCAATTGGGTAGATACTCCGGTAGCGGCATGGTAATGATACCCTGCATTTAAATTTATATGCCCACCTGCGTCATCAAAGGGTGCCAAGGTATAGGCCCCTAAAATGGCGTCTGTAGGTGCCGGGGCATCAAAAACAACCCCATTAAAAGCCACGCCTCTTTGGGAAGGTCCGTTCCCGCCCATCCCCGGAGGGCCGAATCCGCCAAAATCCGTAGACGTCGATTGTTTAACAGGCGTAATTGGAATTAAATACGTCTGGGTTAAATCCGTAACATAGGAGGGTAAACATTCCACACAAAAATTTTCGTACTCCTCCCCTACATTAGGGTTGGCGGCATTGGCGCAATCATCTTCCGTTTCAGTGGTATATATGTCCCCATTGGCGTCGTACATTTTCCAGGTACTATCGTTATAGAAATTGGCCATATTTTCAATAAAGGCGCCGTCAACATCATAGACTTCACCATTTTCAAGCCATATTCCACCCTTATCCGCAGCATCAGAAATATTATCCGGACACCATGGTCCCATTTCATGGTCCGCGGGGGTACTGTTAGCCACAATCTGATAGCAGTCGGTAGACGTACCATCGGAAAGTGTACAGGGGACCGTTGTAACGGAAACGGATTCATTACTTGTTAGAAAGAGGGATGCATCAACATCTACAACCTTGGTCTCATCTGCGGTATCGCCATCCTTGGTTCCGTCAACAATATCCGCACTATCGTTACTGCAACTATTGCAGGAAATGAAAAGCACGGTGCAAACAAATAAAAGTGGAATTAGGTTTTTCATCATTTTTGTTTTAGAATTTTACAATTTGGGGCATATCCTAGTCGCGTTTCCTTCCTTTGGGCTTGGGAGCTTTTTCCAGTTCTTCCTTGGTGATGTAGCCATCTTCATCGGTGTCTATTTTTGCAAAATCATTTTTTAGAGGGCCTTTTATTTCCTTTTTGGAAAGTTTACCGTCCTCGTCCTTATCCATTTGCCCAAAAATTTCATCAACGGATGGCGGCTCTTTTTGCCCCTGTCCGCCCTGAGGTTGTTGTGCGTTAACATTCGCGCTAAAAAACACGGTTACCATTGCTGTTAATACTGCCGATTTTACTATCATTTTTTTCATTGTTATTGTTTTTAGAATTCACTATTTCGACTACAAAGATGGCCCATGGTTGAATACCAAATGGCTTCTTTCTGTGAACCAACGCAGGTTTTAAGCGAATAAAGTGTTACGAACGGTGAACTATAAATAATGGAGGGCCAGGAGGGCCTATTTTTGCATTGTGATGAAAATTAATTCCTTTAATTTGTAGCATGGACAGAACAAAACGATTTCTCTTTCACATCTTGCTATGGCTTAGTGTATGGCTGATGGCATGGTTACTCATGACCGATGATGTACTTTTCCTTCAACGGAATACACTTCCATTTGTATTGCAATGTGTAGTTATTGCCGTATTGATCTATTATACCGCTCCGGCCCTTTTATTCAAAAAGAAATATATTCTATTTGTCATCATTTCCATAACTGTAATTGTATTGTGTTCAGCCCTGGTTTCAGAAACTCTTGTGGGAATTCTTGGTGGCCGGCCAACCCATATAGCAGGACCACCACCTGGAGTGCGGCCCAAGGCACCCCCCCAATTTTTAATCCATTTCCTGGTCCTGTCCATTGCCTATGTACTGGCTACTTTTGTGGAGACATTTTTGTTTGCCCAAAAGAAGGAAGAAGAGAATATTAGGAACAAGAATGAAAATTTGCAAACTGAATTAAAACTACTGAAGTCACAGATCAACCCACATTTTTTGTTCAATTCACTAAACAATATTTATGCGCTTTCGGTTACCAATTCGGACAAGACCCAACAAGGTATCAGTACCTTGTCCAATATGCTGCGTTATGTTTTGTACGAGTGTGAACAAGCTTTTGTACCCCTTGGAAAAGAGGTCGATTATATAAAGGACTATTTGGCCATGTACGTCTTAAAAAGCAGTAAAACCTATCCCATACAAACCGAATTTCAAATAAAAAATGATGCTGTCAAGGTAGCCCCCATGCTATTCATTCCCTTTGTTGAAAATGCCCTAAAACATGGTAATTTGGAAAAGATAACAGATGCTTTTTTAAAAACAAGTATCTTCTCCGACGATAAAAACATCAATTTTGAAATTGAAAACAGTATCCCCAAAGTACCAATGCAAAAAGACAACATTGGGGGAATAGGCCTGGAAAATGTAAAGAAAAGATTGGAAATACTATATCCAAAAAAGCATACCTTAAAGATCCAAAAAGAATTAACTACTTTTAAAGTTCAACTGCACATAGATCTGAATGGGAACCATTAAATGTTTAATTGTAGACGACGAAGAATTGGCACGAAGCCTCCTCAAAACCTATATTGCAAAAGTGAATTTTTTGGAATTGGTGGCCGATTTTGAAAATCCCTTGGACGCCATGAGAGTGCTTAAGGAGCAAAAAATAGATCTGCTGCTACTGGACATCCAAATGCCCGAAATTAAAGGTACAGAGTTTGCAAAAATGATTCCGCCGTCAACTCAGGTCATCTTTACAACGGCATACTCGGAATATGCCTTGGAAGGTTTTGAACTAAATGCCATAGATTATCTCTTAAAGCCTATTACATTTGAACGCTTTTTAAAGGCTGTCAACAAAATAAAGATCGACTCCCACCAGGAAGCCACAGTGGATTCAATAATCGTTAAATCGGGCTATGACCTGCATAAACTGAGGTATGGTTCCATTCTTTATATTGAAAGTGATAGCGAATATGCTATTTATCATACCACAGAGGGTAAAATTATGAGCAATCAGAGCCTTACGGCTTTGGAGAAAAAACTGCCTACGGAACTGTTCATGAGGGTGCACCGCTCCTTTATCGTAAACAAGAAAAAGGTGAGTGCGCTGAAAGGAAGGGATCTATTAATTGACAAGGTGGCCATTCCGGTAAGCGCCAGCTATTTTGAACTGGTAAAAAACAATCTCTTTTAAGCACTTTCCATTACATAAAACCAAAAATGGCAGTATTTGATGCCATAATTTGCGTACAATTATCATGAACAAAAAGTATTCTTGAGATAAGCCAAAGATTTACTTTTGCGCCGATATCAAGTTTAAATACCGGCCCATCCAGTAGGGCAGCAACCAATAAACAGGTTCTTTTTCCTGGGCCGGATCGCCGCTAACGGCCACATAAGGGTTTTGATCCCATCGCATGGTTCGGTACTCGCTTGGTGGGCGCAAAGCCGTCTGCAGCTCCTCAAGTATAGGTTGCCGAACTACCTTAAGGTCTTCCCGTTGTGCATTGTCAATATTCCAGTCTACCAAGTCCAAAGGAGCGTCTTTTAGGAAACCTATGGAGCTATCCAACTCATCGGAACCTCCTGTTAGAAGATTATATGTAAAATTGATCATAGGGCTCTTTGCCCTTTTATGTTTGTTGAACCATTGCTCCAAATGGGCCTGATACTCCCTTTTCAATACCGGATCCTCTTCATAGTTAATTAGGGTTGGATACATATACAGCGATAAAAAGATATCAAAATAGGTCTCCCAGGAAGGATTGGTATTGTGCAAGGTTTTTGCATTGTCCAAATACCCCTCTTCCTCTATCAACTTCAAATATTCCTTTTGATACCTGTCCTTTTGGGTAATGTGATGGGCAAACTTCAAAAAAGCCAACAACTCCAATGAGTTCAAGGCCCTTTCGGGCGCCCAATCGGGATTGTGGTTCAGAATGTCCGGGGACCATACGCCCCATTTGGTATGGGTTCCATCCACATCTACCAAATTAAAGTCGTTTTTTATTAGATGGTCCATAATTTTGCTAAAATGATCTGCTATCCGTTTTTTTTCCTTGGCATCGGCCACTAGGTTATAATAACAATAATAGCCGAATAAATGCCCTGAGATCTCATCGCTACTGGTATCGCCCTTCCATTTCCATTTGCCGTCCTTGGAAACATGCCAACGTTTTTCTACTGGTTTTTGCCTTGGATTATCAATTATTTCATCGGCCAGTTCACGATCGGTGTAAGTGCGGTTCATATCATGGGATTTCTCCCATGTGGCCGGAATTATGGTTCTTGCGAAAAAGCCATCAACACCGGTTACTTCCCTTAAAAAATGTAAGAAATCAAAGGCTTTTTTGGCCCGTAATCTTGCCTCTGGATTTTGGGTGGTTGCATACCTAAAGGATTCCATGGCCAGATAATTGGAGGTAAACTCCCCGTCATTATCGTCATCCTCCGGTTGAATGGTGGTGGTATCACCTGGAACCACCAATTTGGATCGGGCTATAATCCATGGTTCCCTTACATGGCGCCGTATCAGTTTATCATAAAAAAAGTCGGCCTTATCTTCAAGTGTCATCTGTCTGTTCTTTATGGCACTTACTCCATTGGCCGTAGCGACCCATGCATTTCCCTGCTGATCGAAAGCGATATCCCTAACCTCGTTGGATACCAACCAACGTCTGCCCAATCGAACGGAATACTCCTTTTCTCCAGGGACAAATCTTGTAATTCCATATTGGGTTCCCACCCACATCTTCCCATCAGGCCCTTTTGCGACCGTAGTTACATTGGCATTGACAATCCCATCTTCCGGCCTTTTTTCACCAATTTTTTCGATTTTATTCCTAATGGATACCCCTCCCAAACCACCTATCCACAAATTTCCCTTTTGGTCAAAATCCATTCCCCTAACATAAGCACTGATCAAATCCTCGTTTCCCTGATATGCCGTTGTTTTTTCGGCGTTACAGTGGTATAGACCCACGTCCGTACCTATCCAAAGTCCGCCATTATGGTCAGACAGCACGGTCCGAATACTACTTGCAGTACTATAATCCTTTTTTGACCATTTCCTATCTTGGTACAACCATATTCCATAAGGCCCCAAGGCATATACACCCTCTTTTGTGGATACCAGTTTGGCAATAGGTGGCTTGGGACCTTCCATTTTCTGGATGTCGCCAGTCCCACTCCTATAAACTCCGTTCCAAGTGGCCATCCAAACATTTTGATCTTTATCAATCTCTACGTCATAGGCCGGACCTTGGTTATCCCCGGCAATGACAATCTTCCATTCCCTGGAACCATCTTCCTTTTGATAAATCCCACTTTTGGTAGCAATCCAGACACTTCCATCCATATGGGGCTGTATGGCCCTAACATTGTTGGGGCCTTCACTGTTGTCGGCAACCATAAAGGCCTCATGATATTCCTGGACAAATGGTTTATCCACATAAGTAGTGCCCAGGTTTACACTTGGTTTGTGCCCTATACTTTTGTTTTGGGAAAAGGTCAAAATGGGAATATAAAAAAGAAAGAAAATGGCTTTGTTCATATTAATTGGCTGACGGGTTTGGCCGTTAAAGTTAATCTAAGCTAAGGATATATGCCAGAATCAATTTAAACCTTCCAAAACGAATACCAAATATGGATGACCATACAACCTATGCAAAACTTGTTCACTAGTAAAGGAATAATAAAATAGGATTGAAACAGACATTGGAACTCCCCCCCTTTAAAAATCACCCCACAGACTGGGCAACATTTATAAAGACAATTAAATTCCGCTCTTTAAAACCTCCTTTTTCTTTCTTGCATAGTATCGGCCTCGTTTAACGTAGTAGGACCCCACGGGAGCGGCATTATCTCCGAATTCCTTCCTAATATAGGTGAGGATCTGGGCTATTTCTTCGTCTTCCAAGTAGTCTACTGCCGGCATTACCCCGTCAAAGGACTTGCCATTCACCTCAATAGGCCCACTTAAGCCACTCAACACAACATCTATAAGTCTTTCCTGGTCCCCTTTGACCCATTCGGAACCGGCGATAGGCGGAAACCTGCTGCCATCTCCCATCCCATTTGCCATGTGACAGGATCCACAGTATTTATTATACAATATTGCTCCTGCCTCGGCCCTAAGCGGTGTAAGGTCATCCTTAATTTCATCGGGTGTTTTTATATGTGGTAAATTTTTGAGTCCTTCCATTTGAACAAGTTGGTCCCTACCAAAATTTTTCTTGTCCCCTTTGTACATTACCCTCCAAATTTTTCCATGTTCACTTTCGCTTATATACAATGAACCATCCGGCCCCATGGCAATACCCATTGGCCTGTACCCTGCATCGTCGGTATCAACTATTTTATCGACCTGTGTAAAGCCATCGGCAAAAACTTCCCATTCGCCAGCTTGCCCATTTTTAAAAGGGACAAAACCAATAAAGTAGCCCGCTTGAGGAAAAGGAGCTCTAATGGTGGATCCATGAAAGGCTATAAAGGCGCCATTTTTATAATGCTCAGGGAATTGATCTCCCCGATAGAAATGTAGGTCATTGGGGGCCCAATGTCCGGGAAAACCAATAATTGGCTGCTCGTATTCTGCCCCGTTGCCCTCTTTTTTACCATCTCCCCCATATTCCGGATTGAGTAATTTTTTGCCCTGCATATGATCATAGTAATAATACGGCCACCCGGCATTGGCCCCATCCTTTACTTTAAGAAATTCCTCGGAGGGCAGCATGGCACTTTGCCATGGGGAGTAATACTCGGGCCAGTTACGGTTCATATTGTCCCTTCCATGCTGCAGTGCATACAAGGTATCATCGTAATGGTTCCAATCCATTCCCACAACACTCCTAATTCCAGTTGCATAACGGTATCCGTCCTTTTGTGTCTGGCCGGGCTTATTGGCGTCAAACTGCCATATACCGGCATGCCATTCCAATTCTGGACAAGGGTCCTGCCCAGGTGCTCCGGGCATTCTATTCCGTTCCTTTGATTGGCAAACATCTCCGGGGGAGCCGAAGGGAACATACATATGACCATTCCGATCAAAAGTTAGAGGTTTGGCGATATGGGAATAGCCATAAGGGGAATCTTGATAGTTATCCGTGAGTATGATTTCCGGTTCACTTTCCGGTATCAACTTACCCCTAGTAAGTTTTTGTCTATATACCGTACTGGCCGTACTGTAATATAAATAATCCTTATAGATCCGCATCCCGGTGGCATAATACCCACGTTGATCAAACACCCCAAACCGTTCCATTTGGTCTGCTTTTCCATCATTATCGGTATCGCGCAGACCCATATTTTCACCTTCTTCATGGGCAAATCGCATTTTTATATATACATCACCGTTGTCATTTACCGCAAGATGCCGGGCAGGTCCTATACTGTCCACCACCACAACGGCCTCAAAACCTTCCGGAAGCACCAATCCCCCATTATCAGGATCTCCTGGTGGCAGCTTCTTTGTACATTGCATCAAAACGCCCAAAAACAGCAACATAAGCAAAATGCTTTTTAAGCGAAGGAGAACTTCCATTTCTTTATATTTCCTATTCGGTACCGAAAAATTTAAATCCATTTTTGGGAATAATTAATATACTAAGGATTGGATGACGTTAGATGTATCCATTTTTGCTTAAACTAAGCGCACATGAAATCTTTTTTTTTGACATAAATAGCTGATTCCCAAATCGAACAACTCCTCCTAAGCTAATCAAATTTGTTTAAATAATTAAGTAGCTTGAAATTATTTTTAGCGGATGATGGCAATTTTGGATTCGAACAACATAAAATGCTTACCGATCCAGTGGATCGCAAGGAAAGTTCTGTATCCCTTGCTATTTTCACAAGGAGTATTCTTTTTAACCAAATAGGTTTGCTCAATAAAATAATATAAGCGGCCATTTAATTGAGCGTAAGACCGAGTTCCTTTGAGGCAAAACATCTCCCATTAAAAGTTTATCGGCCTGCATACCGAAAAGGCATTTAGGGGATTATCCAAAAGGGCAGGCAAGGCCTTTATAACCGGCCCATGAACAGCCTATATCTTCATCTTTCCAGCTCACAATTTATCCTGAACCATTGTTGCCTCTCTTACCTCCCAAAATTTGGTCCACTTGTGAATGAAGGCTTATATCTGTATACTCCCGGAAGCATCCTTGACCAATCCAATGGCAGGTATGGCAATTTAAAACCGACCTAAATTATCCGTTATTTTTATAACTTTGTCCGTATGGATAAAATAACCCAAATTCCCGCTAGTTTTATAGAGAAAAACACAAATTTTTCCAGCCTCGTCAATGTGCTAAAGGCTGCATTTATGGACCAGGACACCATAGTGCCCATGAGACATCATCACGATTTTCCCAATCCTGAAGTAAAAGAGGATTCAACCTTGTTATTGATGCCTGCTTGGAACCCTGGAAAACAGGCTGGGGTAAAGATTGCCACTGTGAGCCCCAAAAATGGTCAGTTTAACCTCCCGGCCATTCAAGGGACGTATATTTATTTGGATGCCTTAAAAGGCAGCATCCTTGGGATTCTGGAGGCCAAGAGCTTAACTGTAAAGAGAACGGCCGCAGCCTCTGCTTTGGCATCACAATATTTATCCAGGGCAAATTCCAGTTCCCTATTAATGATTGGCACGGGTGCCCTTGCCCCCAATTTAATATTGGCCCATGCCAGTGTACGCCCATTAAAAACGGTGTATGTCTGGGGTAGGGATTATGCAAGGGCGATGGATATTTGCGAAAAGCTACAAAATGCACCCTTCCATATCCAACCTATAAAAGACATTGAGGATAAAATTTCTGAAGTAGATATTATATCCTCGGCCACTTTGTCCAAAACACCCCTTGTTTTGGGGAAATATCTAAAACCTGGACAACATGTGGATTTGGTAGGAGCCTATAAGGTAGATATGCGGGAGGCTGATGACGAAACAATTAACAAGGCGGAAGTATATATAGATACTTATCAAGGTGGCTTAAAAGAAAGTGGGGACATCGTTATACCATTAAAAAGTGGGGTTTTGAAAGAGGCGGACATTAAGGCCGATTTATTTGAGCTCACTTCCCAAAAAAAACACGGCAGGAGGAACGATAGGGAAATTACAATGTTTAAGTCGGTTGGACATGCCTTGGAAGATTTAGCCGCCGCCACCTATTATTACAACATGTACCAAAACAAACCATAAAGTTACAAGCATGCATTGGCAAAAAGCAATGCCTAACAAATTTGTAAAGTATGTCCGTTTTTGATATTAAAAAATTCAAAAAACTACCTTCGTAAAAACGGCAATGAACAAGTTAACCTTTACGATCCTATTTTTAGCATTGGCACTTTCGGGCTTATTGAAAGCCCAAAAGTTACCCCTTCCTGCTCGTAGCAGTGATGCCATTTCGGGCAGCACTTTTAAATATCAGATTGAAACCTTGAGCGTGGAGAACAGGGAAAAGCAAATTTACCGACAAATTTTGAACGGAAATGTACCTAATTTTTTACGTGAGCTGAGTCCCATTTCATTTTCTAGAGGCCTAAAGGATTCAACTTATATAGTTACCTATTTTGTACTGCCGGATTATTTGGCTATTGGCTCCGATACCGATTATTTCCTGACACCAATGACCCCTATATTGGCCCAGAGAATAGCAAAGGCCATTGGTTTCACCCTTCCTACCAAGCAGATGGTAGATCAAATATGGAGCAACGCTTCCTTAAAATTGCCCCCGTCGCCCATTCCTCCCAGTCCACAAATGACAACAATTCCTGTAATGTGGGAACATAATATATTATTAAAAAGGCAAAGGAAGAAAGCCCTTGATCAGGCTCCTATGGGTGTTTTGGTGGCGGGACATAAAAAGGATGTTATTATCTCGAACAAAATCTATAAAAATTCGTCCTCGCCGGTTGTTATTTATGGCTGGCATTACCAAAATGGAACTCCCATCCAACCCGTTTATGCGGGTCACAGCGAAACATATGCCGACTACAGCCATGGTATCCGTTTGGTTCAGGACAGCGCCTTGATCAATAATAAGGTCCAACTTATAACAACTGTTCTTCAAGATGTTGACAGATATTCTTTATTCAGTGATGAAGGAGTAATGGAGAAACCATCCTACCCTTTGCATGAAGATCGGTAGTAAATTCAATTCCAAATATTATTGGGTTGTATTCATATAATCCTGCCAAATTACCAGGACATACTTGTCTTTACCCTTATCCGTCAATTTCAAAAAACCATATTCATAAACAAAGAGGTAGACGTCTCCTTTTTGGTTCTTCCAATAATGGGTGAAAAATTTTGGATCGAAACCTTCTTCCATAAGTTCGGATCTTCTAATAGTAGTATAGCCCGATCTGTTATATTTCTTAAGAAGTTTCCTATTTATTTTCAATTGCCTATCCACCTTCAGGTAAAAAGCTTCGGTTTGCTGTCGATTTTCATATTGGTTTATGGACCTGCATTTGGTGGAGCAAAATATCTTATCGGACCGTCCTTTTACCAAAATACTGCAGACAGGACATCTTCTCTCATTATCCATTTGTACGCATATATTATACACATAATATACGATTTAAATTTTGTTTTTTAATTAAACTTGCTACATGAATCCCTTTAAATCCATAACGCTTTACCATCTTATGATCCACGATCAAAAGATGATAGGCATTAAGTTTTCTCCAGACAAGCTTATACAGGGGTTGATAAAAAGTCTTCCCAACCCCAAATGGAGCGAACAGTATAATATGGCCTATATTCCCAACACCAAGGACAATCTTGGTATCATTTTCAACACTTTTAGAGGAGTCGTCTGGATCAATTACAACAGGTTCCTATCCAATAAACCACTAAATACGGGCAATGAATGTGTTGATGTAGAGTGGTTCAGAAAAAGAAAACCCATCCCCGAATACAGGTTCTGTCCGGAAGAATATCTACTAAAACTGGAATTAAAAAAATATGCCAATAACACGGTTCGAACTTATGTTCATTTTTTTGAACTTTTCATCAATCATTACAAGGAAAAAAACCTGAACGCCATCGATGAAAGTGACATACGGGCATTTCTTCAAAAACTAGTACAAAAAAGTGTTTCCAATTCCTATTTAAATCAGGCCATTAATGCCATAAAATTCTACTATGAGGTAGTGCTGGGAATGCCCAATCGATTCTATGAGATTGAGCGACCTAGGAGGGAATTTAAACTTCCCACAGTGATTTCGAAAGAAGAAGTACTTTCCATTATTGAAAACACCAATAACCTAAAGCATAGATGTATCATAAGCCTGTTGTACAGTTCAGGTCTCCGTCGCAGCGAATTGTTAAACCTAAAACTGGAAGATGTAGACAGTAAACGTATGTTGATCAGAGTACAGGGTTCGAAAGGCAATAAAGACCGACATACCCTTTTATCACAGACTGTTTTGGAAGATCTGCGTTTATATTTTAGGGAATGGAAGCCTCGCGAATATTTGTTCGAAGGCCAGAGAGGCGGTAGGTACAGTGCTCAAAGTGTACTTAAAATTGTTAAAGAGGCAGCATTAAAAGCTAAAATAAAACAATCCGTGACCCCACATGTTTTACGACATAGTTTCGCCACCCATCTATTGGAGTCTGGGGTGGATCTCAGACAAATACAAGTGCTGTTGGGACATGGATCCAGCAAGACGACGGAAATATATACCCATGTAGCAACAAATACTTTTAAAAATATAAAAAATCCACTAGATTAGTGGTGTAGACAAAATAGGAA
>TARA_R110002050_G_scaffold296426_1_pt1 | contig 80141 bp, 72 predicted proteins | sample TARA_R110002050 | Tara Oceans TARA_R110002050 (sample SAMEA4396988) | marine metagenome | biome: Polar Biome; feature: [DCM] deep chlorophyll maximum layer (ENVO:01000326); material: water (ENVO:00002006), including particulate matter (ENVO:01000060) such as... | depth 25 m
TGCAAAACAAAAAGAGACCGCCTTTTCAGACAGCCTCTTTTTATGCCTTATATTTAAGAATGGTTATTTTAAACTTCCAACCATATCTTCTGGTTTAACCCAAGCATCATAATCTTCGGCAGTAACGTAGCCTAAATTAACAGCTTCTTCTTTTAATGTTGTTCCGTTTTTATGAGCTGTATTTGCTATTTCAGCAGATTTATAATAGCCTATTTTGGTATTTAAAGCCGTAACAAGCATAAGTGAGTTATTTAATAACTTCGTTATAACTTCATGATTAGGTTCTATGCCTACAGCACAGTTTTCTTCAAAACTAGCACATGCATTTCCTATTAATTGAGCAGATTGTAAAAGGTTTGCTGCCATAACAGGTTTAAATACATTTAACTCGTAGTGTCCTTGTAAACCTCCAACAGAAATAGCGACATCATTACCTAAAACTTGAGCACAAACCATTGTTAATGCTTCGCATTGTGTCGGGTTAACTTTTCCTGGCATAATAGAACTACCTGGTTCGTTAGCTGGAATAATAATTTCTCCAATACCACTTCTTGGTCCAGAAGCCATCATTCTAATATCGTTTGCTATTTTATTTAAAGAAACAGCAAGTTGTTTTAATGCGCCATGCGTTTCAACTAAAGCATCATGTGAAGCAAGTGCTTCAAATTTATTAGGAGCAGTAACAAATGGTAGGCTTGTAAATTCTGCAATATATTCTGCAACCCGTTTACTATATCCTTTAGGTGTGTTTAACCCTGTACCAACTGCTGTACCTCCTAAAGCTAATTCACTTAAATGGGGCAATGTGTTTTCTAATGCTTTTAAGCCATAATCTAACTGAGCAACATAACCAGAAATTTCTTGACCTAGTGTTAAAGGTGTTGCATCCATTAAATGCGTACGACCAATTTTTACCACTTTTTTAAAGTCTTCAGATTTTTTCTTTAAAGTATTACGTAATTGTTTTACACCTGGAATCGTTACTTCTACTATTTTTTTATAAGCAGCAATGTGCATGCCAGTAGGGAAGGTATCATTAGACGATTGTGATTTATTAACATCATCATTTGGTTGAATAGCTTTTTCGCCTTCACCAATAACTTTTCCAGCTAATTGTTGAGCTCTGTTAGCAACAACTTCATTAACATTCATATTACTTTGTGTACCAGAACCTGTTTGCCAAATAACCAACGGGAATTGGTCATCATGTTGTCCTGTTAAAATTTCATCACATACTTTAGCTATTAAGTCGCGTTTTTCAATTGGTAAAACGCCCAATTCACAATTAGTATAAGCAGCTGCTTTTTTCAGATAAGCAAATCCGTAAATTATTTCAAGAGGCATAGACGCGGAAGGGCCTATTTTAAAGTTGTTTCTAGAGCGTTCTGTTTGTGCTCCCCAAAGTTTATCGGCAGGTACTTTTACCTCACCCATGGTATCTTTTTCTATTCTAAAACTCATCTTAAATAATGATTAAATTTAAGATGTAAAGTTAGTTGTTTTATGGTTTCTATTAGTATGATAAGTATCAGTTTTTATAAGTTTTTTTTAACAGAGATATAACATATGAAATTTTAGTTTTCCTATTAAATACATTAATTTAGTAGGAATTAATTTAATTAAAAAATAAAGATAATTATGGCAACAATTAGATTAGGTGACGTTGCTCCCAATTTTATAGCAAAGTCAACCGAAGGAGACATTAATTTTCATGAATGGTTAGGAGGAAGTTGGGGGATATTATTTTCACATCCAGCAGATTACACTCCTGTTTGTACAACAGAATTAGGTACTGTAGCCAAATATAAAGCAGAGTTTGATAAAAGAAATGTGAAAGTAGTAGCATTAAGCGTTGATGGTCTAGATTCTCATTATGGTTGGGTTAAAGATATTAACGAAACTCAAGACACTACAGTAAATTTTCCAATTATTGCTGATGAAGATAGAAAAGTATCTGAGTTATATGATATGATTCACCCAAATTCGAATGATAAATTAACAGTACGATCTGTTTTTGTAATTGGAAATGATAAAAAAGTAAAACTTATTATAACATATCCGGCATCTACGGGTAGAAATTTTGATGAATTATTACGTGTTATTGATAGTTTACAATTAACAGCTTATCATAAAGTGGCAACACCAGCTAATTGGAAACGCGGAGAAGATGTGGTAATAAGTTCTTCAATTTCAACTGAAGAAGCAAAAGGCATTTTTGCCAAAGGTGTTAGTGAGATAAAACCTTATTTAAGAATGACACCTCAACCTAATTTAGATTAGTTTAAAACTCTGTTAATAAAATTAAATTTGATATTGTATAACAAATACCTTTACATTATCTTTGCGTAAGATTTTTTAAAAGACACTTACAATTATGTTTGATTTTGACCAATATTTAGGCTTTTTAGCATTTTTAACCATATTAACAATAGGATTTTGGTTAATGATATTTTTATTAACCTTTGTAATTCCTTATTGGATTGGAGGTTCTATAATTGAAAGATTAAAAGAAATTAGAGAAGAAAAGAAAGCCAAACGTCAAGCGTGATTAAGTTATAAAGTATAAAAACAAAAAAGGAAGCTAAAAATATAGCTTCCTTTTTTGTTTTTGAATATTTTGGTTTCTAACCTTCAAAATCCATATCGTTATCACCGCTTCCGCCTTCATTATTTCTACGTTCGTTGCGCCTTTTTTGTTGATTAAAACGATATCTAAACGATACGTTTATTTGACGTTTTCTCCATTGGAATTCACTATATCTTGAAAAGAATTCTGTAGTAGTTAAAGATTTTCCTTTTCTTGAATTTAATAAATCTCTAACATTCAATGAGATTGTAGCATTATCATTGAAAATTTCTTTACTAAAAGCTAAATCTAAAGAAAAAATACCTTCATTTTCGCTTTGAGCATTTTGTCTTGCACCTCTATAAAATGCATTTGTTTGCCAATCTATTTTTGATGGTAATGTTACTTTACTGCTAAAACGAGCAAACCAACTTGTGTTTTTATTACCGTAATCTACACCATTAAATTCGCCTTCAGTTTCAAATTGGAAAAAGTTAAAACTTGTATTTAATCTTAGCCATTTTTTAGGATTGTAAAGGATACCAAATTCGGCTCCAGTTCTTTTATTTGTTGATAGGTTTACAGGAATAGTTCTAATAATATCTATACCGTCAGATGTTTGTTCACCTGTATTTTCCTGTACACGTTCAAAAGAATCTGTTTCATGTTGGTAATAAACAGAAGTTGTAAAAGTTAACTTATTCCATCGTTTTAAATACCCTAAATCGAAAGCACTTGCAAATGCAGGATTTAAATTAGGGTTTCCTTGGAATACATTAGTTCGACTTGAACGTGAAGGAAAAGGGTTAATAAACCAACCACGTGGTCTGTTAATTCTTCTGTTATACCCTAAGGTGATACTTTCTTCTGAATCTTCTTCGCTACCAGATAAATTATATATAAGGTTTAGTGTAGGGAATAGACCTAAGTAGTTTTTGTTAAAATTTGTATCAATAGGAAAACCAAATGATTCTTCAAGTTCAGCATCACTTAGTTTTGAATTTATTTCACCTTTTAATTGTGTGTTTTCTAATCGTAATCCTAATAGAAAAGAGAATTCACCAAATTTAGTTCCGTATTGTGTGTAAAGAGCATTAACATTTTCGGTATAATCAAAAATATTAGATATCGTATCATTAACAAAAAAGGCATTCGTATTTATATCTTCTTGTTCTAATGTGTAATCTTTTATACTGTTTTCAAAGTTACCTCTATATCCAGCTTCAAATCTAGCATCTTCACCAATTGGTAGAACATAATCTACTTGAAATAAAGATTCTTTTTCATCTTCTGTTTCATTTACTTTTTCTATTTGAAAAGGTTCTGGATTGCTTTGATTTGTAACAATATAATCTTCATTAATATATGTGAATTGTTCTTCGGAACCTTTTTCAAATTGAACATCAGCTGTTAGTTCATGTCCATCATTATTAAATTTTGTAATATAATTTAGTGAAAATTGATAGTTATTGCCATCTTCATTCTGTTTTTCAGTTCTTAAAGTTTGTTCAACAATACTACCACCATTAAAACGGTCGCTATTGTTTAGAGAAGTATCTCTATCTTCTCCATACCTATAAAAAACACTACCAGTTAATGATGTTTTTTTAGATAGAAAGTACTCCATCCCAAAGCTAGCATTGTAATTTCTATTTAGACGTTCTACTTCAGCATCCTCACGTATTCTCTCGTATTCTGGAGCAACAGAAACATTATCTGTTATTTTATCAAAATATTCTGTATCGTTAAAACTATTTCTAGGGGAATTAAAATACCTAAAACCAAAGTTTGAAAATAGATTGAATTTTTCTGTTCGATAATTTATATTTGTAGAAACGCCAGCATTATCTGGATTGCCTAAGGTTAAATTTAAAGAGCCATTAAACCCTAAGGTTTCTTTTTGTCTGAGAATAATATTTAAAATTCCAGCTGTACCTTCAGCACCGTATCTTGCAGAAGGTGATGTAATAACTTCTACACGTTCTATAGCTTCAGCGGGTAACTGACTTAAAACATTGGTATCTCCAAAACCAGCCATAGCTGAAGGTTTTCCGTTAATTAAAATTTTAACGTTTTCATTACCTCTTAAACTAATAGAGCCTTCTATATCAACAGAAACGGATGGTACATTGTTTAAAGCATCACTAACTGTTCCTCCTGCAGTAGTAAGGTCTTTGCCTATGTTATATATTTTTTTGTCAAGTTTTATTTCAACCGTGGTGCGTTCTGCAATAACTTCAACAGCATCTAATGATTCAAAATCAACTTGTAATTTAATTGTTCCTAAATTTTCATCAGACTCTAAATTTTTATTTTGAAGTGTAATTTTTTTATAGGAGATATATTCAGCAGTAATATCATAAAGTCCTTTTGAAATTTGGATAGAGAATTCGCCGTTAACATCCGTTATACAGCCATCAACAATTTTATTTTCGCTTTTACTAAAAAAAGCTATGGTGGCATATTCTAAAGGGTCATTAGTTTCTTTATCTATAATTTTACCAGTAACAATTAGTTTTTTATTGTTTGATAAATCGGTGTTTTTAGGTTGTGTATTTCCACATAAAATAAAAGTAAAAAAAAGTAAAAGGAAATAATATGTTTTGGTCATGGTTATATTTTACAGCTTAGACTTATTAAAATTATGATGGTTTAACTAGGTTTTGTTAAATAAAAGTTAATAAATTCAGGTGCGTTTTTAATCTTCAAATTCTATATGATTTCTAGAATTTTTTCGGTTGGTCTGCCTATTACAGCTTTGTTGCCATTAATTATTATAGGACGTTCTATAAGTTTTGGGTTTTTGACCATAGCTTCAATTAATTGGTCATCATCTAAATTTTTATCTTTAAATTCTGTTTTCCAGATTGCTTCATTTTTTCTAATGAGATTGATAGGTTTTATGCTTAAAAGTTTAATGATATTTTTTAACTCAGCTTTAGTAGGCACATCTTCTAAATATTTTACAATTTCAAACTCTTTTCCTGAATTTTCTATAAGTTCTAATCCGCATCTAGATTTACTACAACGGTTGTTGTGATATATTTTAATCATGTAACTGTATTTTGTGTTTTTTCAATTTTTGAATAAGTTGTTCAGGGTTTTTAAAATGAATACCATGAATACCCAAAGTATTTGCAGCCTCAATATTTCTTATGCTGTCATCAATAAAAATGGCATTTTTAGCTGTAATATCAAAACGATTTAAAGTAATATTATAAATATCTTGAAATGGTTTTCTTGTTTTTTCATCACCTGAAACAACAATGCCTTTAAACCATTGTAAAAAATCAAAACGCTTTAAAGCAATGGGGAAGGTTTCGCTACTCCAATTGGTTAATGCAACTATTTTATATTTTTTTGATTTTATAAGTTTATCAAGAATAGTAACAGTTCCTTGAATGGAGCCCCTTAGCATTTTTTCCCATTTCCCATAAAACATTCTAATTTGGGATTCGTATTCAGGAAACTCTTTAACTAATTCATCTGTACCTTTTGCTAAAGGGTAACCAGCATCATGTTTTTCGTTCCAATCGCTTGTGCAAATATTATTAAGAAACCATTTCATTTTTTCTCTATCTCTATTAAAAACATCAAGAAAAAGGTATTCAGGATTCCAATCAATTAATACTCCACCTAAATCAAAAATTATTGTGTCTATTTTGCTCATAATTTTGCTCATAATTTTGCTTATAGTTTATTCGGATCTTCTTCTTTTTGCCCCATCATCATTAAATATGCTTTTAAAAATGGATCGATATCACCATTCATAACAGCATCTATATTACTTGTTTCGTGGTTTGTACGTACATCTTTTACTAATTTATATGGTTGCATCACATAGTTACGAATTTGACTGCCCCATTCAATCTTCATTTTGCCAGCTTCAATGTCTTCTCGTTGCGCTAATTGTTTTTGAAGTTCAATTTCATATAATTGTGATTTAAGCATTTGCATAGCTCTAGATCTATTGTCGTGTTGAGATCGAGTTTCAGAACATTGAATTTGAATACCAGTAGGTTTATGGACTAACTGAACTTTGGTTTCTACTTTGTTTACATTTTGTCCACCAGCACCACTTGAGCGAGCTGTAGTAATCTCAATATCGGCAGGATTGATTTCAATTTCGATAGAATCATCAACTAACGGATACACATACACCGAAGCAAAACTAGTATGGCGCTTCGCATTACTATCGAAAGGAGAAATACGTACCAAACGATGTACGCCATTTTCGCCTTTTAACCAACCAAATGAAAAGTCGCCTTCAATTTCTAAAGTTACCGTTTTTATACCAGCAACATCGCCTTCTTGAAAGTTAAGCTCTTTTACTTTAAATCCGCTTTTTTCGGCATACATTAAATACATGCGCATAAGCATACTTGCCCAATCACAACTTTCGGTACCACCTGCACCTGCTGTAATTTGCAATACAGCACTTAAACTATCACCTTCTTCTGAAAGCATGTTTTTAAATTCTATATCTTCAAGAAGTGTTGTGAGTTTATTATAGCTAATCTCAACTTCTTCCATAGTATATTCCCCTTCTTTATAAAATTCATAAAGGAGCTCTAATTCTTCAAGTTGTGTTTTGGCTTTATTGTAGTCTTCTACCCATTTTTTCTTAACACGAAGTGATTTTACAATAATTTCTGCAGCTTTAGAATCGTTCCAAAAATTGGGGTCAAAGGTTTGTTCTTCTTCGTTTTGTATTTCAATAAGTTTGCTGTCTACGTCAAAGATAGTGCCTAATGGCGTTAAGGCGGGGGTTAAGATCTTTAATTTGATCTGATGTTATCATGGTAATATTTTATTTTGAACAAAAATAGAATTTATAGAACCAGTAGAAAACAATTCTTAATATAATTTTATAGTTTTACTTATAATTTTTCATGATATGATTATAGACTTAAGAAGTGACACTGTTACAAAACCAACAAAAGAAATGTTGGAAGCTATGAAGCAAGCCAAAGTTGGTGATGATGTTTTTAGAGAGGATGAAACAGTTAATCTTTTAGAGCATCGCATTGCAAATATATTTGGAAAATCTCAAGCATTGTTTTTTCCTAGTGGAACTATGGCAAATCAAACGGCGTTAAAATTACATACAAACCCAGGAGAGCAAATTATTTGCGATAAATATGCCCATATATATAATTACGAATCTGGTGGTGCTTCATTTAATAGTGGCGTTTCTTGTAAATTAATTGATGGTGATAGAGGTATGTTTACGGCAAAACAAGTTGAAGAAGCTATCAACCCTAGTGATTATTGGTATGCTGAAACCAGTTTAGTAGCCATTGAAAATACAACCAATAAAGGTGGAGGAGCTTGTTGGGATTTTAATGAATTAAAAAAGATTAGAAAAGTTTGTGATGAAAATAACTTAGGACTTCATTTAGATGGTGCTCGACTTTGGAATGCTTTGATATTGAAAAATGAAACAGCTATGCAATACGGTAAAGTTTTCGATACTATTTCGGTGTGCTTAAGTAAAGGTTTAGGTTGTCCTATTGGTTCTGTTTTGGTTGGTAATTCTGAAATTATGCAAAACGCCCTTAGAATTCGAAAAATATTTGGGGGCAATATGCGACAAGTAGGTTATTTAGCCGCCGCTGGACTTTATGCTTTAGATAATAATATTGAAAGACTAACGGAAGACCACAAAAAAGGCAAAGAAATAGGGGAGGCTTTAGCTAAATTATCATTCATTAAAACTATAGAACCTATTGAAACAAACATTGTGATTTTTGAACTGAATAAAGATGTTAGTGAGGAAATATTTGTGCAAAAACTAACCGATAAAAATATTCATATTATAGGAATGGGGGGAGGTAAATTACGCATAGTAACACATTTAGACTATACCGATGTGATGCATGAAAAACTTTTAGATATTCTTAAATATCTAAAAGTTTAATAATTATTTAAACATATCCATTCCTGGAATATTTGGCATACCATCTTTAGCTGCAGCAGCAAGTTCTGCTTCATTTATTTGAGTTGCTTTTTCAATGGCTTTATTCAACGTTAAAATAAGATAATCTTCAAGTTGTTCTTTGTCTTCAAGCAGTTCTTCATTAATATTAATAGATTTAATTGTTCTATTAGCTGTTAATGTTATTTTAAGTTTATTGTCATTGCTAGCTTCATCGATTAAAATAGTATCTAATCGTTTTTTAGTGTCTTCTACTTTCTTTTGGGCTTCTTTTAGTTTTCCCATCATACCCATCATATCTCCAAACATAAATTTTAGTTTTTAATTATTATATGCAAATTTATTGTAATTTAATATGAAAAATGAAAAAGCTTACCATTGTTTTGTTGTTAAGTTCTATTTTTGCCGTTTCCTGTAAAAAAGACATTAAAATGAATAGCGATATAAGTACTATAAAAATTCCTGTAGCTAAAAAAATAGCAAAAAAATTAGAGAAACATAATGATATAAGAATTGATAATTATTATTGGTTAAATGATAAAGATAATCCGGATGTTATAGCGTATTTAAATGCCGAAAATGAGTATGCTAAGGATGTTATGAAGCACACTGAAGCTTTTCAAAAGGATTTATTTGAAGAAATGAAAGGCAGAATTAAAGAAAATGACACCACCGTACCTTATAAATTAAATGGTTATTGGTATTTAACGCGTTATGAAACAGGAAAAGATTACCCTGTTTATATTCGTAAAAAAGAAACTTTAGAAGCTCCTGAAGAAATTCTATTTGATTGTAATAAAATGGCAAAAGATCATGCCTATTTTAACTTAGGAGGTATTTCTATAAGCCCAGATAACCAGCTAGCAGCTTTTTCTACAGATGTTGTAAGTAGAAGACAATACACACTTCAAATTAAAGATTTAGCTACAGGTAAGATTTATGAAGATAAAATTTTAAACACTACAGGTAGCGCTACTTGGGCAAACGACAATAAAACATTGTTTTATACAATGAAAGATGCTGTAACGTTGCGTTCTCATAAAATATTTAAACATAAACTACATACCGACACCAAAGAAGATGTGGAAGTTTATCATGAAGTCGATGAAACTTTTAACACCTTTGTTTATAAAACAAAATCTAAGAAATATATTGTTATAGGGGCGTCAAGTACTTTGTCTTCAGAATATCAAATTTTGAATGCAGATACTCCTGATGCTGAGTTTAATATCTTTCAAGACAGAACTAAAGACTTAGAATATAGTATAGCACATTATAATGATAGTTTTTATATTATTGCTAATAATGATGGCGCTACTAATTTTAAGTTGTTAAAAACGAATGAACAAACAACTGAGAAAAAATATTGGCAAGAAGTGCTTCCTCATAGAAAAGATGTTTTATTAGAAGATATTGAAATTTTTAAAGATTATTTAGTTGTTAACGAACGTGAAAACGGACTCAATAATTTACGAATTATAAGTTGGAATGGTAATGAGGATTATTGTTTACCTTTTAATTCTGAAACATATACATCTTACATTGGTAATAATCCAGATTTTAATAGTGATGTATTACGCTATGGTTTTAACTCGTTAACCTTACCAAGTTCTATAATAGATTATAATTTCAAAACGAAGCAAAGCGAAGTAAAAAAAGAACAAGAAGTACTAGGAGGTAAGTTTAATAAAGAGAATTACGAATCTAAACGTATATGGGCAACAGCTAGAGATGGTGTTAAGGTTCCAATATCATTAGTTTATAAAAAAGGGATTAAGTTAGATGGAACAAATCCACTTTTACAATACGCATATGGCTCTTATGGCTCAACTATAGATCCGTCATTTTCAACAGTAAGACTAAGTTTGTTAGATAGAGGTTTTATATATGCCATTTCACACATTAGAGGAGGAGAATATTTGGGTAGAGATTGGTATGAAAATGGAAAATTATTGACAAAAATAAATACGTTTACCGATTTTATCGATTGTTCAAAATTTTTAATAGAACAAAATTACACATCAAATAAACATTTATATGCTTATGGAGGCTCTGCTGGAGGTTTGCTTATGGGAGCTGTAATCAATATGAATCCAGAATTATATCATGGTGTTTTAGCTGCTGTTCCATTTGTTGATGTGGTTACTACCATGCTTGACGATACTATTCCACTAACAACAGGTGAATATGATGAGTGGGGAAATCCTAATGAAATAGCGTATTATAATTACATGAAATCATATTCTCCATATGATAATATTGAAGCTAAATCGTATCCAAATATGTTAGTAACTACTGGTTTACATGATTCGCAAGTGCAATATTGGGAACCTGCAAAGTGGGTTGCTAAGCTTCGTGAATTAAAAACAGATACGAATAAATTACTACTTCATATTGATATGGATTCTGGTCATGGAGGGGCTTCAGGGCGTTTTGAAAGCCTTAAGGAAGTCGCCTTAGAATATGCTTTCTTGTTAGATTTAGAAGGAATTCATAGGTAATAAAAAAAAAAGTTTTATTTTTGTCAGGTTTTAGGTTACAAATAATCTTATTAATATTACTGTAGCTTATAAAAAGCATTTTATGGAAGAAAATCCAAAAGTAGTGAATAGCGTGTTAGATCTTATAGGTAATACACCTCTGATAAGATTAAATACAATAACTAAAAACTTAAAAGGTAATTACTTTAGTAAAGTAGAAGCTTTTAATCCTGGACATTCGTGTAAAGATAGAATAGCTCTTTATATTATAGAACAAGCGGAAGCACAAGGTATTTTAAAACCAGGAGATACTATTATAGAAACTACCTCTGGTAATACAGGTTTTAGTTTAGCTATGGTAAGTATCATTAAAGGATATGATTGTGTTTTAGCTGTAAGTTCTAAATCTTCACCAGATAAAATAGACATGCTTAAAACTATGGGGGCGAAAGTTTATGTTTGTCCTGCCCATGTTAGTGCCGATGACCCTAGATCATACTATGAAGTTGCTAAAAAATTACATAGTGAAATGAAAGGGTCTATATATATCAATCAATATTTTAATCAATTAAATGTTGATGCTTATTACAGATCTACTGGGCCAGAAATTTGGAAACAAACTGAAGGTAAAATAACACATCTTGTTGCGTGTAGTGGAACTGGAGGAACTATATCTGGGATAGCAAAATATTTAAAAGAACAAAATCCTAATATTAAAGTTATAGGAGTTGATGCTTATGGTTCGGTACTTAAAAAATACCATGAAACAAAAGAGTTTGATAAAAAAGAAATCTATCCATACAGAATTGAAGGTTTAGGAAAAAATTTAATTCCTACTGCAACCAATTTTGATGTCATTGATGAGTTTATTAAGGTTACTGATGAAGAAAGTGCTCATACAGCAAGAGAATTAGCTAGAACAGAAGGTCTTTTTATGGGGTATACATCTGGTGCAGCAATGCAAGCTATAAAACAATTAAACGAGAAAGGTGAGTTTAGTGAGGAAGATAATATTGTTGTTATATTTCCAGACCATGGTTCTCGTTATATGAGTAAGGTTTATAGCGATAAGTGGATGACAGAACAAGGGTTCTTTGATAGTAAAAATGAAGTTTCAGAAAGTATACAATATATAAAATAGTGTTTGTAAATACTAGATTTTCAAAGTGATAAAATATGAGATAACAATAAAATGTTATCTCTTTTTTTATTTTATTAATAATTGAATGCTAAAAATTATGTACAAACAATATAAATATTTAATTTTGCAAGAACTAACCAAGGGCAAAAAGCTTTCATGAAACTTACTCAAACATTAAAAGTATGTTTTTGTTTTTCTTTAAAAAAAGCAATTACTCTTTGGTAGTTATCTCTTAAATTTTAATAGCAATAAGATTATAATACATGAAGGATTTATTTGAAAAGATTTATAAAGATAAAGGGCCATTAGGAAAATGGGCATCTCAAGCAGAAGGGTATTTTGTGTTTCCAAAGTTAGAAGGAGAGATTTCTAATAGAATGAAATTTCAAGGAAAAGATGTGATTACCTGGAGTATTAATGATTATTTAGGTTTAGCCAATCATCCTGAAGTTAGAAAGGTAGATGCGCAAGCAGGGGCTGATTATGGTTCTGCTTATCCTATGGGAGCTAGAATGATGTCTGGTCATACAGGTTTACATGAAAAACTTCAAAATGAATTAGCGACTTTTGTTAGTAAAGAAGCTGCATATCTTTTAAACTTTGGTTACCAAGGAATGGTATCTACTATAGATGCTTTGGTTGCTAAAGATGATATTATTGTATACGATGTTGATGCGCATGCATGTATTATTGATGGTGTTCGTTTACATATGGGTAAGCGTTTTACTTATAAACATAATGATGTTGCTAGTTTGGAAAAAAACTTAGAGCGAGCAACTAAAATGGCTGAACAAACTGGAGGAGGTATTTTAGTGATTTCTGAAGGTGTATTTGGTATGCGTGGTGAACAAGGACGTTTAAAAGAAATAGTTGAACTTAAGAAAAAGTTTAATTTCAGATTATTTGTTGATGATGCTCACGGTTTCGGTACACTTGGAGCTACAGGTGCAGGAACTGGTGAAGAGCAAGGTGTTCAAGATGATATTGATGTGTACTTCGCAACGTTTGCTAAATCATTAGCAAGTACAGGTGCTTTTATAGCAGCAGATCAAGAAATAATTGATTATTTAAAATATAATTTACGTTCTCAAATGTTTGCTAAATCATTGCAAATGCAATTGGTTGTAGGGGCGCTTAAGCGTTTAGATATGCTTAGAACAATGCCACAATTAAAAGCTAAGCTTTGGGAGAATGTAAATGCGTTGCAATCAGGTTTAAGAGCACGTGGTTTTGATATTGGTACCACTCAAAGTTGTGTAACTCCAGTATATCTAAAAGGAAGTATTCCTGAAGCTATGGCATTAGTTAGGGATTTGCGTGAAAATTATGGAATATTCTGTTCTATAGTAGTTTATCCTGTGATACCTAAAGGGTTAATTTTATTAAGGTTAATACCAACAGCAACGCATACTTTAGAAGATGTTTCTGAAACATTAACAGCTTTTGAGGCTATTAGAGATAGGTTAGAAAACGGAACTTACAAGCGTTTGTCAGCAGCTGTAATGGCTGCTATGGGTGAGTAAAAAACACGTTTATTTATATAAAACTAAAAATCCGATTCTAAGTGAATCGGATTTTTTTTATGCAATATCTTTTCTAAATGTTTTTCTGCGTTTGTAAACTTCAGGATAAAAATGTTTCCATATTTGGTGAATAGCGATATTATCTTCTAATTCTGGAGTTCTAAAACAGGTTTCAATACCTTTTTCTTTAAAAGTTTCGTAATATTCATTAAAAATAACAGCATGTACGCCTTTGTTTTGGTAATCTGGATGAATGCCAATTAGATAGAAAATAACGTCTTTGCTATGTTTCTTTGCGTGCATAATATGTCTGAACCCAAAAGGGAATAGTTTGCCGTTAATCTTTTTTAATGCTTTAGAAAAAGCAGGCATAACAATAGCAAAACCTACCATTTCATCATCTTTGTCAACTACAAATTTGATGTATTCAGGATTAACAAAACTTATGAATTTCTTTTTAAAATATTCTTTCTGCACATCGTTAATAGCTACAAAAGAAGAAAGAGACGCATAACTTTCGTTAAATAAATCGAACATTTTATCAACGTAAGGCATAACCTCTTCTGTTTTAGTAAGTTTAAGTGCTTTAAGTTGATAGCGTCTTTTAATAAGCTCTTGTGCTTTATAAAAGAATTCTGGTTTTACATTTTTAAAAGGAAATTTGCTTTCTGAATAAGATTTTTCAATTTTAAAATCTGCTGCTTCATAATGTTTTACGTAATAGGGATAATTATACCAGGTAACCATAGGAGCAATACTTTCAAATCCTTCGGTCATAACACCAACTTTATCTAAATTAGAAAAACCAACAGGACCTTCAACGTATTCTAAGTTTTTGTCTTTTCCAATTTCAATGACCTTGTTTAGTAAGGTTTTGGAAACTTCAAGATCATCAATGAAATCAAACCAACCAAAACGCATTTTTTTTAGGTTCTGACCTTTAATTTCCAACCAATTTGTAATGGCTGCAATACGACCTACAATTTCATTGTTTTTATAAGCGAGGAATAATCTAGCTTCGGCATCATTGAAAACGGGGTTTTCTTTTTTGTCGAAAGTTTTTATTTCCTGACTAATAATAGGAGGTACCCAGTATTCTGAATCTTTATATAGTTTAAAAGGGAATTTAACAAAAGCCTTTAAGTCTTTCTTTGTTTGTACTTCTTTTAGTATAATCATATTAAATTTATGAACTTTGACTATTAATTGTTGCCAAAATCTGTGTCATTTCGTTTTTGTTTCTTTATAGGGGTGTCACTATCGTTTTTTTTCTTCTTTTTGCCATTATTACGGTTCGATCTTCTTTTGCCTTCATCTCCAGCAGATGTGCCATTATCAATTTCTTTGTCTTTATGAAAGTCTAATCTGTATGACATGCCAAAGTTTACACCAAAAACAGATGGTGTATCCTTAGTATTAAATGTTAAAGCAGTATCTAATTGAAAATCCTTACCCCATAAATAGGCGCCTCCAACTCTAAAAAGATTATCAGCATAAAAATTACTTTTAATACCTTGTGTTTCGCCAAAAATAACCCATTTAGGATTGAAAGAATGGGTTAATGTTAAAATGTATTGAAAATCGGATTGATCTGTACCTATTCTATCTTTTATTAAATTCATAACAAATACCCAACCACCAGTAAAGTTGTTTTGTGTAGCAATCATGATTTTTGGACTAAAACCTTCTATTCCTGAAGCTGTATAGGGGTTGTCTTTAGTATCGAAATTGGCGCCAGCGTAAACTGATACTGCGGGGATTAATGCGCTCCATTTAAATTTATGGTTTGCCTTCCAACTGTATAAGTTAGGCTTGTCATTTTCGGAGTTTTTATAAGGATCGTACACTAAGTATTTAGCGCCAATACTTAAAAATTTAAAATTGGCACGTTTGTCTTCTGTTGATAAATTTGAAGTATATGTTTTTTTGTCGTTTTGAAAAGTGCCTTCTATATTTAATTCTAATTCTTCCCATATTAACCCATAGCGAGCAGCAAAATCTATACCAAGACCAGATACCTCATAAGGTATTGATGGTGTTCTCTTCTCTTTAATCATATATGGGCCAACTTCAAGTTGAGCAACATTGGTGCCAACAGAAAAAGCACTTCTTGATATGCCTGGTCTGTTAGAGTTTATAACATCTGTGTATTGGCTAAATACCTGTGTTGTAATTAAGCTAAGTAGTATAAATAAGGTAGATTTAATTGGGGTCATATTTAAAAATTTAGATTTATCTATGAATAGATTGATTTCGTATTTTTATTAACAAGGTTTTTAAAGGGTTCTCAAATATAGATATTTTATACTTTTTTTATCATTTTTCAATCTTTTTTAAACGTATAGAATTGTATTTTTGTTTAAAATTTAAATAAAAGTTTTAATTATGGGGTTATTGAGAACCATATTTATAATTGTAGTAATCTATTATGTTATAAAAGTCCTTTCAAGAATTTTTGCGCCTTTTATGCTAAAGTATGCAGCAAAAAAAGCAGAGGAGCGTTTTGGAGGTCAATTTGGACAATATAAAAATCAACGTAAGCAAGAGGCTGCTAAACAAGAAGGAGAAATTACCATTGATAAAATACCAGACATCAAAACTTCTAATAAAGATGTTGGTGATTATGTAGATTACGAAGAAGTGGAATAGGAGCGTATTTTTTATTTCTGTGGAAACGGATTATTTCAATTTATTATTTTAATTTATATAATTCTTAAAAAAATATTCATATTTTCACATTCATTGTTTTTAAAACATTTTCATGCAATTTTCAATTAAAAGAATACTTCCACATATCCTAATTCTTATAGGTTTTGTTGTTTTGTCATTAGCTTATTTTAATCCTGTTTTACAAGGAAAACAAATATTTCAAAGCGATATCATGCAATATATTGGCATGAGTAAACAGCAAAAAGATTTCAAAGCGCAAACAGGTGAAGAGACTTATTGGACTAACGGTGCGTTTGCAGGCATACCAACCTATCAATTAGGGGCAAAATACCCTCATAATTATATAAAAAAGCTTGATTTAGCATTACGTTTTTTACCAAGACCAGCAGATTATTTGTTTTTATATCTCATTGGGTTTTATATTCTTTTATTGGTTTTAAAAGTAGATTTTAAACTCGCTGCTCTGGGAGCTATAGCATTTGGTTTTTCAACATATCTAATTATTATTTTAGGAGTTGGTCATAATAGTAAGGCACATGCTATTGCTTATATGCCGTTGGTTTTAAGTGGTATATTACTAACATTTCAAAAGAAATATATTCAAGGTTTTTTACTTACAGCTTTAGCTATGGGGTTAGAGTTGGTGGCTAATCATTTTCAAATGACCTATTACTTAATGTTATTGGTTTTTGTTTTAGGAATTGTTTATTTGATTGAAGCTTACAAAAAGAAGGTGTTGCCTCATTATTTTAAATCGGTAGGTGTTTTGGTTGTTGCGGTTATACTATCTATAGCTTTAAATGCGACTAATATATTAGCGACTCAAGAATATGTAAAAGAAAGTACACGTGGTAAAAGCGAATTGACTATTAATGCGGATGGGTCGCCTAAAGAAATAACTTCTGGTTTAGATAAAGATTATATTACTCAGTTTAGCTACGGAAAATGGGAAACATTCAATTTGTTTATTCCACGTTTTATGGGTGGTGGTAATGGAGAAGATGTTGGTAAAGATTCGGCTACTTATGATGCTTATAGAAAGCTGGGAGCAACAACTACACAAGCGGCAGAAGAAGTGAAGCGTGCGCCTATGTATTGGGGAAATCAACCCATTGTAGAGGCTCCTGCTTATGTGGGGGCGGTTGTTTTGTTCTTATTTGTTTTTGCTTTGTTTTTAGTGAAAGGGCGTTTAAAATGGTGGCTTGTTGGCGGAACTTTAATGTCTTTATTATTATCTTACGGAAAGAATTTAGGATTTTTAACCGATTTCTTTATTGATTATGTGCCGCTTTATAACAAGTTTAGAGCGGTAAGTTCAATTCAGGTTATTTTAGAATTATGTATTCCTGTTTTAGCAATTTTTGGACTTGTAAGATTGTTTAATGATTTTGAAAAGAAAGAAGAAAAACTAAAAGCTTTAAAGTATACTACAGCAATAACAGGAGGTCTTGCAATTGTTTTTCTGTTATTTAAATCTTCTTTATTTGATTTTGCTGGTGTTAATGATGGGTATTTTCGTCAAAGTTACGGACAACCATTTGTAGATGCTTTAATTAAAGATCGAAAATCGCTCTTTACTAATGATACTATAAGAACGTTGATTTTTGTGTTATTCTCTGCGGGTGCTATTTTTATGTTTTTAAAAGAGAAGCTAAAAGAACAGTGGGTTATTGTTGCTTTCGCAGTTCTTTTATTGTTCGATTTAGTTGGTGTTGATAGGCGTTATGTGAATAATGATGATTTTGTGTCTGCAATTCAGGTAAATAAACCATTTCATGCTAATGAAGTTGATAAAGAAATTTTAAAGGACACAACCTATTATAGAGTTTACGATTTAGTTTCAGGACGTTCGAAACCGTCGTATTTTCATAATTCATTAAATGGTTATAATGCTGCTGAATTAAAGCGTTATCGTGAAGTTTTTGATTGGTATATTTCACGAAACAATATAAATGTGTTAAATATGTTTAATACTAAATATATTATAGCTCAAGATAAAGAAGGAACTGTATTTAATTACAATAATGATTCTAATAATGGTGCCGTTTGGTTTGTTAAAGAATTAAAAGTCGTTGAATCTGCTAATGAAGAAATTAAGCAATTAGATAGTTTAGATAATAAAAATATTGCGGTTTACGTAAAACCTAAGATTGATTTAGGTAAGACGCTTTCTAGTAAATATATTGTAGATTCTTTAGCATCTATTAAAATAATAAAGCATCAGCCTAATTATTTAAAATATCAATCGAATAATTCAAATAATGGATTTGCTGTGTTTTCTGAAGTGTATTATGGAAATGGCTGGAAAACTTTTATAGATGGAAATGAAACTACGCATATGCGTGTAAATTACACATTACGAGGGATGCCGATTCCAAAAGGAAAACATGTTATTGAGTTTAAATTTGATCCTGATGTAGTTAAAACAGGAAGCACTATTGCGTTGGCGAGTTCTTTGTTATTTGTATTGCTGCTCTTATGTGGATTGTTTTATGAGTTTAAAAAGAAGTGATGTATTCCTGCTATTGCAGAAATATCATAAATTAAACTAGAATTAAAAAGATTCCCTTCTTCAAGGGGATAAAAGATGGATAAAAAAAAAGTACTCATTATAACGTATTATTGGCCACCTGCTGGAGGCCCAGGGGTACAGCGTTGGTTGAAATTTGTAAAATATTTGCCAGAATTTAATATTCAGCCTATTGTTTATATTCCAGAAAACCCTAACTATCCTATTGTTGATGATAGTTTACGAGATGAAGTATCAAATGATGTTATTATCTTAAAACAGCCAATTAAAGAGCCTTATAGGGTTGCTGGTGTGTTTTCAAAAAAAGCAGCAAAAACTATTAGTAAAGGGATTATTCCAGAGCAAAAGAAGCAAAGTGTTGTTGAAAAATTAATGCTTTATATTCGTGGTAATTATTTTATTCCTGATGCTCGTAAAAGCTGGGTAAAACCATCAGTTGCTTTTCTTTCAGAATATATTTCAAAAGAAAATATAGAAACTATTGTAACTACGGGGCCGCCGCACAGTATGCATCTTATAGGCTCGCAATTAAAGAAAAGATTAGGAGTGAAGTGGATAGCAGATTTTAGAGACCCGTGGACAACTATAGGGTATCATAAACAATTAAAGCTTACTGTGGCTTCAAAAGAAAAACACAAAGTATTAGAAGCTCAGGTTTTAAATACTGCCGATCAAATTGTGGTGACTAGTTCTGTGACAAAAACAGAATTTCAGCAAATAACAAATAAACCTATTGAAGTAATTACAAATGGTTATGATTATGAAAAAGCCGGAAGTATAGCGCTTGATTCTAAATTTTCAATAGCACATATTGGGTCGCTTTTATCAAAAAGAAATCCAGAGGTTTTATGGAAAGTCTTATCGGAATTGGTACAAGAACAAGCTGATTTTACTAATGATTTTCAGCTTACTTTTGTAGGGTCGGTTAGTGAAAATGTGCTGAATTCTATTAAAAAAAATAATTTAAGTGATTATGTAAATAATGTGGGATATATATCGCATTTAGAATCTATTAAATATCAAAAAAAATCTCAATCATTGTTGTTAATTGAGATTGATTCAGAAGATACAAAGTGTATTATTCCAGGTAAGCTATTTGAGTATATTGTTTCAGGCAGACCTATTTTAGCTATGGGGCCAAAAGACTCTGATGTTGAAAAAATAATTAAAGAAACCAATACTGGAAACTACTTTAATTATGATGATTATGAATCATTAAAAAAAATTATCTTAGAGTATTATAAAGCTTTTCAAAATAAGACGTTGCAGACGCATCCGGTAGGTTTACAAAAATATCATAGAAAAGCATTAACAGAATCTTTATCTAAGTTAATATAATGGGTGTTGTAGTTTCACAATCTTTTAAAAACATAATATCCACCTATTTAGGCTTCGGTATTGGGGCGATTAACACCTTGTTTTTATATACACAATTTCTTAGCGACGACTATTATGGAATGGTAGGTTTTATGCTATCAGCAGCTTATGTTATGATGCCTTTAATGGCGTTTGGTGTAAATAATACCTTAGTAAAGTTTTACTCATCATTTAAAACAAGAATATCATTAAATAGCTTTTTAACATTGATGTTGATTCTGCCATTATTCATGATAATTCCTTTAAGTTTTATTGGTTATGTTGGTTATGAGGTTATTGGAGATTTTTTGTCTACAGAAAATCCAATCATTAAGGGGTATTTATGGCATACTATTACTATTGCTGTAGCCTTAGCTTATTTTGAAGTGTTTTTTGCATGGGCAAAAGTGCAAATGCAAACAGTATTTGGTAATTTCATGAAAGAAGTGTTTCATAGGGTAGGAACTATGGTGTTGTTATTTATGTTACATTTTGATGTTTTAAATGTAGAACAGTTCATGATTGGTTTAGTATGTGTATATATGTTTCGAATGATAGTCATGAAAATATATGCCTTCAGTATTAAACTTCCAGTTATCACGTTTAAAAAGATTAATAATTTAAGTAGTATTTTAAAATATTCTTTTTTAATAATTATAGCGGGTTCTATTGCAACGATTCTTTTAGATGTAGACAAAGTAATGTTAGGAAAGTATATTTCAATAAATCAAATTGCATATTATAATGTTGCTATTTTTATTTCGGCTGTTATAGCAGTGCCTCAGCGCTCGATGCATCAAATATTAATGCCACTAACGGCTAAATACTTAAACGAAAAGGATTTTGGTGCTTTAGATGATTTATACAAACGCAGTTCTTTAAACCTTTTTATAGTAGGTGGCTTTATTTTTTTATTGATTATTATAAATATCAATCAATTATATCTTTTTATTTCTGAAGATTATAGTATAGGCTTATTTGTAGTGTTATTAATTAGTCTAGCTAAACTATATGATTCATTACTTGGTAGTAATAATGCTATTTTATTTAATAGTGATTATTATAGAGTGGTATTATTTTTAGGTGTTATTTTAGTGGTGCTAGTGATAAGCTTGAATATGATTTTTATTCCGATATATGGTATCAATGGAGCTGCTTTAGCGACATTCATCGCTATATTTATTTATAATTCTATAAAGCTGTTTTTTGTTTATAAATTCTTTAAAATCCTTCCTTTTACAGTAAATACTTTAAGAATAGGAGTGCTAATATTAGTGAGTGTTGTGTTATTTTATTTTTGGGAGTTTCCATTTCATCCTATAGTAAGTATAGGTTTAAAAACGCTGCTAGTTACCGTTATTTATGTGTTTGTAATATTTAGGTTTAATTTTTCCGATGATATTTCAGCACTTATTAAAAAAGTATTAAAACTTAAATAAACTTAATTAAAAACAGAAAACCCCTCGGTGTTGCTTTGAGGCAAACTTACCGAAGGGCTTTCTTAACTAACCAACCAAAGTTATTATGATCGTCTACGTGCTGTTGTCGATCTTGTATTATTGCTAGAATTACTTCTGTTTTGTGTTGCTTTTGGTCTACTTTGAGTAGATCTTGTTACAGTACGTTGCGTTGTTGTTTTTGGTTTGCTTTGTACTGTTCTAGTAGTTACACGTTGCGTATTTTTAGTGTTATTGTTGCTTTTATTATATGTACGAGTATTTGAACTTTTTGGTTTTTGAGTAACCGAATTATTTCTATTACGAGTTACTGTTCTTGTACTGGTATTATTTGTATTAGGTCTTGTTGTTCTAGTAGCGTTCTCTCTAGTTTTTTTGTTATTATACACTTGAGAACTGGTTCTAGAAGGTGTTCTTGTACTCGTTGTATTTACTCTTCTATTAACCGTTTTATTAGCGGTATTGTTATTGGTTCTAGAGTTCTTATTTACTGTAGAGTTGTTAGAACGTCTTGAGGTTTCTTTGTTTCCGCTTGTGTTCGTTCTAGTATTTCTACTAGTGCTGTTATTGTCATAACGTCTAGTATTGTTGTTTTGTGCAACTGTACGTCTAGAATTCGCGTTTCTGTTTATTTTCGTTGTATTTCTATAGCTTCTATTTACTGTAGCATATTTTCTGTTTCTAACAACAGTTTGTCCGCGTCTACTAGCAACCGATGTTCTAGGTCTGTAGTTGTTATAAAACGGTCTGTTATATGAATAACGTACAGGGGTGTAATATTGCCTGTAAGGTCTGTTGTAAACTACACAGTAATCGTAAGAAGGAATACTGTAATACCTGTGCCATGGTCTGTATATATATCCTCTATTAAATACATTTATGTATCCAGAACAGTGTGAAAAAGCATTGTATCTGTTATAGTGTACGTATAATCCACCAACACGATTTATATAACCGTAGCTGTTATAATTTATATTTACATTACCTACTTGGTTTACACGTCCGTAATAATCATAATAAATAGGTGTGTTTTCTATTTGAATAATAGCACCAAACTCATCATACTGCACATAGGCATTATAATCGTAACCCGAGTTAAAACTGATATTTACATTTGGAGAGCCAATTGCTACATTTAAACGAGAATTACCTTTTAAAATGTTGAAATCGAATTGACCATCTCGGAAAATTGAAAACTCAATACCATCTTCTACAAAAATGAAAGAGTTGCCATAGCCTCTATTATAAATATTTGAAGTGTTTTCTGTGGTGCTAGTTGCTGCGGTAACAGTAAACCCTGTAAAGAATATAGCTGTTATTATAAATAGTATCTTTTTCATAATTGTAAGTTTTAAATGTTCTACAGTTTATGAATTACAAACAGCGTGCCAAAAAAACAGTAAAGGGCTTAAGTGTTTGAATATCAACAAATAATAGTTGATAGCTTTTTTATGATCAAAAATATTTTTGTGAGAAAATTTATTAAATTTGTTTAACGTTTGATATAAGTAATTAAAACAGACGTTATTATTAAATTGTGTTTTGTACAAAAAAATCAGTACTAATTAAATTTTTTTATTATGAAATCTAGTTGTCATAAATGTAACGCTGAAACCGAATTTAATAAAAATGACTACATAGGGGTTGTGAGTAAACAGTCATTTGAAATCATTATAAAGATGGAAACTTTATCACATTTCCCTAAACACAAAAGACAAATTTTAAGTCATGTATGAAAACAGTTATTTTTAGCTAACATAAAGTTGGTTGTGTGCTTGAGATAGCTTTCTGTTTTTATTCAGAAGATATAGTATGTAAATACGCAACATTTTATTTATAAAATTTTAAAACTTCAAGATTTTTTATTCTAATGAAAATCAAACAACCGAAAAATGTTCTTTAAAATTTGAAACAAAATCGTATATAAATTTTTTGTTTTTGTCGAGTTTTCTAATAACTAAATAGTGTTTTCTTTTTAATCCTGTTTTTCCTATTTGTTTGTAAACAAAATTTTCGGAAAGTTTAAATGATTTTAAGGACCATTTTGGCATACACATAATTCCTAAATTGGCGTCTATCATTTCTAATGCAACTTGGGTAAGTGGAACTGCAGATATTTTTAGCGGTTCAATTTTGTTAGGTTTTAAAAATTGCTCGTAGGCAGAAACAGTTTCTAGTGGGTACGAGTGAATGATTAAGTGTTGTTTAGAAAAGCTATTAGCATCAATACTTTTTTTCTTACTTAAAGTGTTTTCTTTGTGCATAATTGCAAAAATTTCATCTTCAAAAAACTCAATACATAATAAAGACGGGTTTTTTGGTTTAGAAGTTACAATGGCAACATCAATTTCGTTAAGCAGTATTTTTTCAATAGGTTGGTGTGTAGATTCAAGCGCTAAATCAATGTTTATCTCAGGATATAGACGTCCCATTTTCTGAATAAAATTAGGAAAGCCATGATAAAAAGAATAACATTCTGTACTAACTTTAATAACGCCAGTAGACCCTGTTTGGATTTGCTTAATATTATTAAACCCTTTTTCTATGCTTTCTAATATGTTATTGCCTATTCGATTAAGCTCAGAACCTTCCTCGGTTAAAACCCATTTATTTCGGGTTCTAAAAAACACTTTAAAGCCTAGTTGTAGTTCTAGTTCTTTTAATTGATGACTTAATGCTGATTGTGTTAAAAACAATTTTTCAGTAGAGTTAGCAAGACTTCCTTCTTCTGCTATTGTTTTTATTAACTTAAAATACTTAATTTCCATAGGTTTCAAAATTACAATATTGTCAATTAATATTTTCTGTGTTTGATTTTTTTTCAATTAGTTATTCAATTTGTTCAATTTAAAAAAATTAAATATTGTCATTGTATATTTAGTATTGCACAAAAAATATATAATGATTAAGCAAAAAATAAAAAGAACCATTCGTCTTTCAAAATATGTTTTATATAAAGAAACATTGGTTGATTATAAAGAGCATTTTTGGTCGTTTATAGGTGCGTTTGTGGGGATTGGTTTAATAGCGTTTCTTCAGTCAAAGTTTTTTTTTGAAATAGAGAGTTTTTTTTTAATAGGTTCTTTTGGAGCATCTAGTGTTTTAATTTATGGAGAAATACAAAGTCCTTTAGCGCAACCAAGAAATTTAATAGGAGGACATGTCATATCTGCTTTTATTGGAGTTACTTTATATAAAATTTTTCCAGATGTTTTGTGGTTATCGGCTTCATTAGCAGTAGCTGTTTCTATTGTTGTTATGCAATACACTAAAACACTTCATCCTCCGGGAGGCGCAACGGCTCTAATTGCTGTAATTGGCGGGGAAGAAATAAAGATGTTAGGGTATTTTTATGTTTTTGTTCCTGTGCTTATAGGTGTCTTTATATTGCTAGTGGTGGCATTAATTTTTAATAATATGACGGCAAATAGATGTTATCCTACAAGCAGAAAGTTTACAAGATTTTTAAAGTTTTAGATTTTTTATTTTAATAAAAAAGATAGATTAAAAAGAAGTTTTGTTAATACTGTTTATTGGTCTCAAAATTAGTTAAAACTATGCACTTTAGTGGATTTCGCTTTAGCTTCTAAAAAGTTTTATCTTTGTACTATGGGAGAACAAAGGTTAAATGGTCACAGTGTATCTCGAATGACTGTTCATATAGTTTGGAGCACAAAATATCGTTACCATGTATTAAAAGGGGATATCCAGATTCGTTGCCGCACCTTGTTGATACAAATCTGCGAATCAGAGGATGTTCAGATTCTAAAAGGGGTAATCTCGAAGGATCATGTTTACATGCATTTGGAGTATGGACCTTCCCGGAGAATAAGTGATTTGGTAAAGAAATTAAAAGGAAGAAGTTCGCGGAAACTTCAACAAGAATTTCCAGAATTGAAGCAGAGATATTGGGGCAAGCATTTTTGGGGTATAGGTTATGGCTGTTGGAGTACAGGTAATATTACGGATGAGATGGTCAATGAGTATTTGGAGCATCATCGAAGACCAGACGATGGTAATGCCACAAATTTTATAATTGAGAAATGACCACAGGGGTGACTTTAAGTCACCAGCCCAAACCTATGGACTTTCAGTCCATAATGGTTTAGTTAGGTAACGGATTATAATTTATCAACTAAATATTTACCGATTTCAGATGTTTTAATTTTAATTATTTCTTCAGGAGTTCCTGTGGCTATGATATTCCCGCCTGTTTCGCCGCCTTTAGGGCCTAAGTCTATAATATAATCGGCACATTTAATAAGTTCTATATTATGTTCTACAACAATAATAGAATGTCCGTTTTCAATCAAAGCATTAAACGATTTTAATAATTTTTGAATATCATGAAAATGCAAACCAGTGGTTGGTTCATCAAAAATAAAAAGGGCTTTTGCTTTATTGTTTCCTTTTCCTAAAAACGAGGCTAGTTTAATACGTTGCGCTTCACCTCCAGAAAGGGTAGAAGAGCTTTGTCCTAAAGTTACATAGCCTAAACCAACATCTTGTAAAGGTTGTAGTTTATTTTTTATTTTAGTTTGCTCGGTTGTTTCAAAAAAAGTGATGGCATCATCAATGGTTAAATTTAAAATATCATCAATATTTTTATTAGAAAATGTAACCTCTAGTACTTCTTTTTTAAAGCGTTTCCCTTTGCAAGTTTCACATTCTAAATGCACATCTGCCATAAATTGCATTTCAATAGTTACTTCACCTTCCCCTTTGCAAGTTTCACAACGTCCGCCATCTACGTTAAAAGAAAAGTGTTTAGCTTGGTAGTTTCTAATAGTGCTTAATTTTTGTTTTGAAAACAAAGCACGAATATCATCATAGGCTTTAATATATGTAACGGGATTGGATCGTGATGAGCGCCCAATAGGATTTTGATCTACAAATTCAATTTGTTTAATATTACTATAATTACCCTCTAAAGAAGTGAATTGACCTGGTTTGTCTCCAAAATCGGTTAACTTTTTCTGTAGAGCAGGGAATAGAATTTTTTTTACCAATGTGCTTTTTCCACTACCAGAAACACCTGTTATTACGGTGAGCATTCCTAAAGGAAAGCGGACATCAATATTTTTTAAATTGTTTTCTCGAGCTCCTTTTATTTCTATAAAATATTTAGATTCGCGACGTTTTTTAGGAACTTCAATTTTCAAAGTTTCATTTAAATACTGAGCGGTTAAAGAATTTGAAGCTAGAATATCAGAGTAAGTACCGTTAGCGACTACATGACCGCCAAGAGTGCCAGCTTCTGGACCAATATCAATAATGCTATCGGCCGCTTTCATAATATCTTCATCGTGTTCAACAACAATAACCGTATTTCCTAAATCGCGTAACTGTTTTAAAACAATTATAAGGCGTTCGGTATCTTTTGGGTGAAGACCAATACTGGGTTCGTCTAAAATATACATAGAACCGACAAGGCTACTGCCTAATGAGGTTGCTAAGTTAATTCGTTGGCTTTCGCCTCCAGATAAGGTGTTCGATCTTCTGTTAAGCGTTAAATAATCAAGTCCTACATTGGCAAGAAAAGAGAGTCGGTTATTTATTTCTTTTAATAACCTGTTGGCTATTTGTGTGTCGTAATCGTTTAATTCTAATTGTTTAAAGAAGTTTGTAAGCTTATCTAAAGGCATTTCAACCAAATCGGTAATAGTTGATCCAGCTATTGTTACATAATTAGCTTCCTCTCGTAAACGTTTGCCATTACAAGCTTTACATTTTGTTTTTCCGCGGTAACGCGATAACATTACACGGTTTTGGATTTTGTATGCTTTAGATTCTAATTCAGAAAAAAAAGAATTTAAGCCTTCAAAATATTGATTTCCGTCCCAAATAAGTTGTTTTTGCTCATTGTTTAATTGAAAATAAGGCTTATGAATAGGGAAATCAAATTTATGAGAATTGTTTACCAACTGGTCTTTGTACCAACTCATGCTCTCACCGCGCCAAGGAAAAATAGCATTTTCATAAACCGAAAGCCCTGTATTTGGAATTACTAAATCATCATCAATACCAATAATATCACCGTAACCTTCGCATTTTGGGCAAGCACCATATGGGTTATTAAAACTAAATAGGTGTACATTGGGTTCTAAAAACGTGATACCATCTAGTTCAAATTTATTACTAAAATGACGTTGTTTGTTGTCTGTAAGAGTTTCAATAAAACATTCGCCTTTACCTTCAAAAAAGGCGGTTTGTATAGCATCTGCTAAACGATTGAAAAAATCATCTTCATTTTTAGTGATAATTCTATCTACGACTAAAAGAATGGAGTCTTTTTCATTTATTTGGCTTACTTCATCAATTCTAATAATATTATCATTTACTTTAATTCTTGCATAACCTTGTTGATTTAAAGCTTTTAGTTTGTCTTCCATATTGCGTCCTTCTTCTAAATGAATAGGAGCAAGGAGCAATAATTTTTCTCTTTCAGGAAAAGTTTTTAAATAGTTTAAAACATCGGTAACGGTATCTTTTTTTATTTCGTTGCCAGAAACTGGCGAGTAGGTTCTTCCTATTCTTGCGAATAATAATTTTAAATAATCGTAAATTTCGGTAGTTGTACCAACGGTAGAACGTGGATTTGTAGAATTTACTTTTTGCTCAATAGCAATGGCTGGTGCTATGCCTTTTATATAATCTACTTTTGGTTTGTTTAAACGCCCTAAAAATTGACGCGCATAGCTAGATAGACTTTCAACATAACGCCTTTGTCCTTCGGCATATAATGTGTCAAATGCTAAGCTAGACTTTCCTGACCCTGAAAGCCCGGTAATAACCACTAATTTATTTCTGGGTATAACAACATCAATATTTTTTAAATTGTGCAGTTTTGCTCCTTTAATAATAATATTTTCTTTTGGATTAACTTCGGAAATGTTAGTGTTCATAGACTTTTAAAAGGAATAATCATGCAAAGATACTATAAGTAAATCAGCTTAAAAAATGTGATTTAATACAAAATATTGTTAAAAAAAATAAAATAAACTTTGTTATTTAGGAATGATTGTTGTTATATTTGACTTATTAATCAAATAAAATACTCTCGCCTATAGCATAATATTACTTTTAAACATGTAACCCCAAGCAAAGAAGCTCGATTCTGCGCGCTAAAAGTAATTATTATGCAAAAAGAAGTTATTCAAGATGCTATCTTAGTTAGCAACTATATTAAAGGTGATGAAAGTGCTTTAGGAATTCTTATAACAAGGCACAAACAAAAAATTTACAGTTTTATTTACTCAAAAGTATACGACAAAGATGTTGCTGAGGATATTTTTCAGGACACTTTTATAAAAGTTATTCGAACATTAAAGCGTGGCGCTTACAATGAAGAAGGTAAGTTTTTGCCATGGGTAATGCGTATTTCGCATAATTTAGTTATTGACTTTTTTAGAAAAAATAACAGAATGCCAAAATTTGATAATGCTGGCGATTTTAATATATTTTCTGTTTTAAGAGATACGAGTTTAAATGCAGAAAAAAGTATTATTAAAGAACAGGTTGAAAATGATGTAAGACGCTTAGTTGATGAGCTTCCTGAAGATCAGCGTGAAGTTTTATTGATGCGTATTTATAATGATATGAGTTTTAAAGAAATATCAGATAGAACAGGTGTTAGTATTAATACAGCGTTAGGACGTATGCGTTATGCATTGATTAATTTAAGAAAGATAATTGATAAGCATAATATTGTTTTAACAAATTAATACAATAAAGTAAATATTGCTGCGTTACTATTTTAATTAACTTTTAAAATATTGAAATGGCAAAACTTTACTCTGAAAAATCTATTAAAATTAACGATCTAAAACCGAAGGAAGAAACGGTTAATTTTCTTCTAAATTACTCTAAGGCTTTAAGTGTTATAAGTTATAATAAATTGAAGTTTGAAGCGCTTCTAAACTAAGTTTTTAAAAAGTCCTAATATTAGTCGTTAGGACTTTTTTAATTTATAATAGTCATCAATTACAGATTGTCTTCCTATCGTGTTTGTTATGGTGTCTTTTTCAAGATTCCAACCTCTGGCAGGTGAATATTCACGACCATACCATATAATTTGAAGATGTAAATCGTTCCATAATTCTTTTGGAAATAATCTTTTGGCATCTTTTTCAGTTTGAACAACATTTTTACCATTGCTTAAATTCCATCGATACATTAATCTATGGATATGAGTGTCTACAGGAAATGCCGGCACACCAAATGCTTGAGACATAACAACACTAGCAGTTTTGTGTCCAACGGCAGGTAGCTCTTCTAAAGCTTCAAAACTTTGAGGCACTTTGCCTTGATGCTTTTTAATTAAAATTTGAGACAACCCATAAATACCTTTGCTTTTCATTGGTGAAAGTCCACAAGGTTTTATGATTTCTTTTATTTCTTCAACAGAAAGTTTAACCATATCATAAGGATTATCTGCTTTTGCAAACAATAATGGTGTGATTTTGTTTACACGAACATCTGTACATTGTGCAGAAAGCAAAACAGCAACTAAAAGTGTGTAAGGGTCTTTGTGATCTAGAGGAATTGGGATGGTTGGGTAGGATTCTTTTAATGTTTTTATAACGAAATTAACCTTCTCTTTTTTAGTCATAAGTTGTATTTTTGATAAAAATCAAAGTTAAGATTATGAAATAAACATAACTAATATTTTGAAATCTATCAAAGTATGTGTTATGTGAATTGCATATGACCAATTTATTAAAATAAAAACGCATATGAAAACATTAAAACAAGGTGATGCAGTTCCTGATTTCGTGGTAAATGACGAACAAGGAAATGCTATTTCGTTGAGTGATTTTAAAGGAAAAAAGTTAATTGTCTTTTTTTATCCAAAGGCGAGTACACCAGGATGTACAGCAGAAGCCTGTAATTTAAGAGATAATTACGAAGTTTTAAAAACAAAAGGCTATGAGCTTATAGGGGTAAGTGCGGATTCTGAAAAAAGACAAGCTAATTTCAAGAATAAATATGAATTTCCATTTCCGCTTTTAGCTGATGAAAATAAGGTTGTTATTAATGCTTTTGGTGTTTGGGGATCAAAAAAATTTATGGGAAGAGAATATGATGGTATTCATAGAATGACTTTTATAATTGATGAAAATGGTGTTGTAGAACGTGTTATTGAAAAAGTAAAAACTAAAGACCACGCAGCTCAAATTTTAGAATAACAAAAAAAACGTCTATTTTTAAATGGACGTTTTTTGTTTCATTTTATGTAATTATTATTTTTTTCTGCCTTTTAGGGTTAAAGCTTTTCTGGTATAACCAAATAAGCGATAGTCTTTAATTAATTCGGCAGTTCCTTCGGGTACCATAGTTTCCCATCCGCTTTCTCCATCAGTAATCATTCTTAATATTTCACGAGAAAATATATTCATAATTGTTTCGTCGTAGTCTTCTATATCTATAACTTTTCCGTTGTATTTAAAGAATTTATATAATTCCTTCATACGTGGGTATACTTTTAGGTTTTCACTCGTAATTAATTCTCCTGTTTTCGTGTCTCGCATTGGGTATAAGTACACTTTTAAATCTTTAAAGAATAATTTGCCAAAAGCTTCTAATATACCGCCACTTATATGACGATAGTATTTCTCATCAAAAATATCTATTAAATTACTAACACCCATGGCTAACCCCATTCTAGCTTTTGTGTAATTGGAGAAGTATTCAACTACTTTAAAGTATTCTTGGAAGTTTGAAATCATTACTGATTGACCAAGCGAGCATAATAAATCAGCTCTATCAATAAAATCTTGCTCGTCAATTTCACCCTCAGCTCTTAAATTAGAAAGTGTTATTTCGAATACAACAACAGTTTTTTCTTTATCTACTTTGTTTTCTTTGATAAACATTTTGTATGACTTCTCATACATAGCCATGTTTACTTTAGTAACTGGTCTAAAACTACCGCGCAATGCCAAGATATTTTTTTTATAAAAAACTTTTGCAGGTAAAACATTGGTGCCATCAGGACCAAACATTACAGCATCTGTCATGCCATTTTTAACAAGTTGTAAACTCATTAAGCGGTTATCTATATTTTTAAATACAGGGCCAGAAAAATTTATGGTATCAATTTCTAGTTGATCCTTATCTAAGTGATCATATAAATAGCGTAATAATTTTTTTGGTTCGTTATATTTATAAAATGCACCATATATTAGGTTTGTTCCTAATACGCCAAGTGTTTCTTGTTGTAAACGTGCATCGGTTTCTTTAAATCGTAAGTGTAAAATAATTTCATTATAATCGCCATTTGCTTCAACTTGGTATTTAATACCTACCCATCCATGGCCTTTAAATTGTTTAGCAAAATCAATGGTTGCTACGGTGTTAGCGTAAGTGAAAAATATTTTATTTGGGTTGTTCTGGCGTGTAAGTCTGTTTTCCATGAGGTTCATTTCATGGATAAGCATTTTTCTTAAACGTGCTTCGGTTACATAACGACCATCATCTTCGGCACCATAAATAGCATCACTAAAGTCTTTATCGTAAGCAGACATAGCTTTGGCTATGGTTCCAGAAGCACCTCCAGCTCTAAAAAAATGTCTACAGGTTTCTTGTCCTGCTCCAATTTCTGCAAATGTGCCGTAAATATTTTCGTTTAAATTTATTCGAAGTGCTTTTGATTTTAATGAAGGAATATCATTAAATTCTTTGTCCCCTTTAATGGTGATTTCCATAAAATGTATAGGTTTAGTATATAAAGCAAGTAAAGATATTAAATAACATCGCTCAATCAAACAAAAAAATAAGCTTATTTTTGTAAAATTAACTTAGTATATTTTTGAAAGTAACGTTTCTTGGTACTGGTACATCTCAGGGTATTCCTATAATAGGAAGCACACATCCTGTTTGTTTAAGTAAAGATTTAAAAGACAAACGCTTGCGTGTTTCTGTTTTAGTAGAATGGGATAATTATACGTATGTTATAGATTGTGGTCCGGATTTTAGATACCAAATGCTACGTGCTAGTTGTAATAAAATTGATGGCATTATTTTTACTCACGAGCATTCTGATCACGTTATGGGGTTTGATGATATTAGACCGTTCTATTTCAGACAAGGTGATATTCCGATCTATGCTCACAAGCGGGTTTTAAAATCTTTGCGCAAAAGGTTCGATTATGTTTTTAAAACGGAAAACAAATATCCAGGCGCTCCATCGGTTATTACTAACCGTATAAAAAATAAACCATTTCAATTAAATAATTTGGAAGTTGTGCCTGTTAATGGTAAGCATGCTGATTTGCAGGTTTTTGGGTTTAAGTTTAATGATTTTGCGTATTTAACAGATATGAAAACTGTTAAAGATGAAGAAATAGAGAAAATTAAAAATGTTAAAGTGTTAGTAATTAATGCGCTTCGCTTAGAGCCACACCGTTCTCATTTTAATTTAGATGAAGCGTTGCAGTTTATTAGTAAGGTTAGTCCGGAAAAAGCTTATCTAACACATATTAGTCATTTACTTGGGTTTCATAAAGAGGTAGAAAAAACGTTGCCAAAAAATGTGTTTTTGGCATATGATGGATTAGAAATAAATTTATAAAAAATAAAGAAATATATAATGAAACAGAAAATATTAACCTATGCTTTAGTTTTTTCAATATTACTTGTGTTATTTCAATACGTTAATGCTAAAAGGGTGTTTGAGGATATGGGTCGTAAATTGCAAGGTTACAAAGCATTATCAGAAAAATTTAAAGACTCTGTAGTTGTTTTGCAAAATGATATTGCAAACACATCTTATTTTAGTTTAGAAAACAATGAAGATGCTATTAGTTATTTTGAAAATGAAGGCTATAATGTTAGTGAGTTGATTCCGATTATAAAAGATGAGCTGTATGAATTGAATACTGTAAAAGGTGAGCATCCATTAATACCTTATGTTTCAAGTGAAGGAAGAAAAATGCTGATTAACACAGTGAAATTGCTAAATCATAAATGGGTTATAGCAAATTTTTCAGATGGAGAATTTTGGGGAGAGGTTTTGTTACGATATTATATTAATGAGGATAAAACTATTGATTTTGAGCTCTCTGAATCTTTTTTGTATCCTTTTGATTAATTAATTTTGTAAGCGACACCTTTTTGTTTTTTTATTTCACCAACATATGAATATTCATAGGTATAGGATGAATCTGTTGTGGTTAGTATTTTTAGATGAATATCTTTTCGTTCAGCCATGTTTTTAGGGTTTATGGTTTTAAAAACGACTTCACAATCATTTATCCATCGTAGTTCTGAAGAATCTATTTTTTTATTGTAAACCTCAACTTGTATATTTTCATCTCTTTTAAATCTAGATTTAAATAATTCGTTATTTATTGTAACTTCACTATAGAATTCTCCTGTTTTATAATCGCTACAGTTGCGGGTGGGTTCGTAACAACTTGTTAGTAGAATTAATAGGAATAGATTAAGTAGTTTCATAAATTTTAATTGAATAGCGAAATTACTAAAGAAAATCATTAATTCTGAAAATTTTCAAAACTTCCATCAGAATAAAATATAATAATGCGCTCAATTGTTTTAGAGTTATTGTCTTTTTTTGTTTCAGGCATTATTGCTTTGTTAAATAAAGTAGGAGGCGTGTTGTCTTTTTTTAATTCTGCATTTTGCAAAGCGGGAAATGTTCCTTTGCCATTTAAGAGCCAATACAATTCAACTTCAGGAAAAGTAGAAAGAATTTTTAAAATAAATTCTAAACTAGGTTTATTTCTACCTGATAAAATATGAGAAATACTAGAGCGTTGTACGCCAATTTTTTCAGCAAAAGAAGACGCAGATTCCCCATAGTAATCTATTACTTTTTGAAGTCTTTTTGTAAACTCTTCGTTGTTTATCATTGTAAACTTTTATATATAGATAAATGTTTTACAAATGTAACAATATAACATTAAATAACATAAAAAAACATGATTTAGTACATATTTAATGTCAATTAAAGCTTGATGTTAATTGTATTAATAGTCTGAAAAAGAATATGCTATAATTGAATAATATTTATCAATGAATAATAGTAATTAAACTAGTTAAGAGTTTGTAGCACGTGTATACTTATGTAAACTGAAACAGTTGTTTTTGTTGTTTACAATTGTAAATTAGTATTTGTTTACATTTGTATCTTAAATAATATTAATGAAAGTAGAAGATATTAAATCGCTTTTTTTAGATCATAAAGAAACGAGTCTTTATGGTCGATATATAACGAATGATCATATAAGTTCTTTATTGAAAAAGATAAGTACAAATGTAACAGTCGAGGTTATTGGTAAATCAGTTTTAGACGATTCTATTTATGGATTGAAAATTGGAAAAGGAGCCAAACGCATATTAATGTGGTCTCAAATGCATGGGAACGAATCTACCACCACAAAGGCATTATTTGACTTGCTAAATACATTATTGGATAAAACAGCTAATTTGGAATATGTTTTAGAGGCTTGTACATTATATATTGTACCAATTTTAAACCCTGATGGAGCTAAGGCTTATACTCGTATTAACGCCAATAAGGTTGATTTAAATAGAGATGCTCAAGACTTAACACAGCCAGAAAGTAAGGTACTTAGAGATGTATTTAAACGCTTTAAACCTCATTTCTGTTATAATTTACATGGTCAGCGAACTATATTTAGTGCGGGAACATCTAATAAGCCTGCGACCGTTTCTTTTTTAGCACCTGCTCAAGATAAAGCGTGTACCATTACATCTAATAGAAAAATAGCTATGGAGGTAATTGGTGTTATGAATGAAGCATTGCAAAAGTTAATTTCTAACCATGTGGGGGTTTATGATGATGCTTTTAATTTAAATTGTGTTGGAGATACGTTTCAAAGTGAAAATGTCCCTACTATTTTGTTTGAAGCAGGTCATTATTATAACGATTATGATCGTGAGCAAACTCGTGAGTATATATATGTGTCTATTTTAGAGTCTCTAGATTATATTTCTAAACATTTAATTGAAGGAAATAAATATGAATCTTACTTGCAAATTCCAGAGAATGATAAATGTTTTTATGATATTATAATAAGAAATGCTAAGAATGGGAGTGAGGGTGAAATTGTAGATATCGGTATTCTTTATCAAGAAAAACTGGTAGGTAAAATCATAGATTTTATTCCAAAAGTCGATAAAATCGAAGATTTAAGTGCTTTTTATGGGCATAAAGAATATGATGCTAATGGATTAGAGGTCTATGATAAAGATAATATACTTGTGAAAGTTGGTTACGAAAACGTTTTCGTAATATCGAATAATGAAAAAATCTCATTATCATTGAAATAAACAACATGTTTAATGTGTAATTATTAGTAAAAATGTATTAATTTTGCTTTATATTTAAGAATAGTTAATTATGGGGAAAATTAAATTAGACGAAATTGATCATCAAATTCTTGACATGTTAATCGATAACACGAGAATTCCGTTTACAGACATTGCAAAAAAATTATTAATATCTGCTGGTACCGTTCATGTACGTGTGAAAAAAATGGAAGAAGCAGGAATCATTAGAGGTTCTTCATTAACTTTAGATTATAAAAAATTAGGATATTCTTTTATTGCTTATGTAGGTGTTTATTTAAACAATACATCACAAACTAAGTTTGTATTAGAGCGTATAAACGAAATACCTTTTGTAACGGTTGCACATATTACTACTGGTAAATTTAATATTTTCTGTAAAATAAGAGCAAGAAGCACAGAGCATGCAAAAGAGATTATTTTTAAATTAGACGATATAGAGGGGGTTTATAGAACAGAAACTATGATTTCTCTTGAAGAAAGTATTAACGACAAAAAGCGTTTGATGCATTCTATATTTAATGAAATGTAAAGTAATAGTTTTTAATATACAATATAATGAAGCCCTCTATTTGAGGGCTTTTTTTATGTAATATGCAGTGTTGTTTTCTTAAGTTGAATAAAACATGTCAATTAAGTAAATATTTATGTATTTTGAAGATTATTTTTTGTTGGTATGTGTTAGTTCTGCGATATTTGTTAAGTCTAAATTTAAGGTTTTGAAACCTTAAATTATTTAATTAATTTTTATGATATTTAATTCTTTAGAGTTTTTTATTTTTCTTCCTGTAGTATTTGTACTTTATTGGCTTTTATCTAAAAAACAATTAAAAGTACAAAACATACTTATCTTAGTTGCTAGCTATGTTTTTTATGGATGGTGGGATTGGAGATTTTTATCACTAATACTTTTAAGTACTGTAGTTGATTTTTTTGTAGCAAATAAAATATATTCTAATCAAATACAATCAAAAAGAAAAATTTGGCTGTGGATTAGTGTCATTTTTAATGTAGGACTTCTAGGTTTTTTTAAGTATTCTAATTTTTTTATTGATTCCTGGATTGATATGTTTTCAATGCTTGGTTATACCATTAAAAGTACTTGGACTTTAAGGGTTATATTACCTGTAGGTATCTCTTTTTATACATTCCAGACGATGTCTTATTCTTTTGATGTGTATTATAAAAAGTTAACACCTACAAAAGATTTTTTATCTTTTGCAACCTTTGTAAGCTTTTTTCCTCAGTTGGTGGCTGGCCCTATTGAAAGAGCTTCTAATTTGCTTTCGCAAATAACTAATAAGAGAACTTTTAGTTACAAACAATCTGTTGAAGGTATAAAACTTATACTTTGGGGATTATTTAAAAAAGTAGTGATTGCAGACGCACTAGCACCAATTGTAGATGATATTTTTTCTAATTATACAGACTATCCAGCATCTACTCTTATTATAGGTGTTACTCTGTTTAGTTTTCAAGTTTACGGTGATTTTAGCGGATATTCTGATATTGCCATTGGAACAGCTAAACTATTCGGAATAGAATTGATGTCTAATTTTAAATTCCCTCAGTTTTCAAGAAATGTTGCTGAATATTGGCAACGTTGGCATGTATCGCTTTCAACATGGTTTAGGCATTATGTATATATTCCTCTTGGAGGGTCTCGAGTTAGTAAATTAAAGTCTATCAGAAATATTTGTATTATATTTTTAATAAGCGGATTTTGGCATGGAGCTAACTGGACTTTTATCTTTTGGGGTGCATTTCATGCTTTAGTATTTATTCCTGTGTTTTTAATGGGACGAAATGCTATTTATAAAGATACTGTAATAGGACAAAATACTTTTTTTCCAACTTTAACAGAAATAGGACAAGTTATATTAACCTTTGGAATCGTTACTTTTTCAAGAATATTTTTTAGATCAGAATCTATTACAGATGCTTTTGTGTTTATAAATAGAATTTTTACTAATTTTTCATATGAAACATATAATCATCCTATGGGGTACAGAATGATTGATTATTATGTTCTTATAATACTATTTATTCTTTATGAATATGCTATTAGAAAGGATGAACGCTCTCCTTTTAAGTTTAAATCAAAAGTGGTTCGGTTCGTTGCTTATACTGTTATGATTTTAGCTATGTTGTTATTTTATGACGACGGAGTTGATAGGTCATTTATTTATTTTCAATTTTAATAAAGATAAATTTAATTATTTATAAAGCTTCCAATTTTTATTAATGATGAAAGTAATATTCTCACTAAATTTTCAAGTAATTTTGTTGGTTCTCAATAAATTTGATATTATAACATTAGTTATTAATTTTTGAAATTCAGTTTCATTTGTACTCCTAAGTAAGTTCTTAATAGGAGTGATTTAATATAACACCATATAAATTAATGAGAAAAGTAAAAGAAGTGTTTTTAGAAAAGTAATGATATGTAGTAACTATCTCTAAAATTACTTTGTTTGTGTAAAAGATATAAAACTATACTAGTTTTTTGTGATTAGTTTTGTTTGCTAATATATTCAGCAATAGCTGAAGCTATAATACTTCTCCCATTATTATTCCAATGCATATCGTAAATTAAAGTAGTTGGAGTTTTAGATTCTTCAAAAGCTTTACCAAAATCAATGTATTTATAATTCATTAAATCACAATAGTCTAAAAAAGGTTTACTTGTACTTCTTGAATCTAATAAAAAAACAGTTTTTGTTTTATCAAACCCGTAAGTTTTAGTTATTTTTTTAAAATTATTTAAATATTTTGTTCGTTTAGCCTCTAGATTTTTATTATTAGTAGTAGTTTTTTCTTGAGAATTTTTATTATTTCTAACTATTGATAGTAACTGTCTTTTAATATCTCTTAGAGCTTCAAAAGCTCCTATGCTATTTAGATACTCCAGTAATTTTACTTTTTTCCCTATTCTTGATGATAAAAAATATTGAGAATCTATCCAGTATTGATCGGGTTTGTAACTATCTCTCAATAAATCATTATCAAATTTTAAGTAAATAATATTATAATCAATCAAATCAAATTGTTCTTTGTATGCAGACATGAGGTGTAATTGATCTGCGAAATCATAACCAGAATGGCCATATTCAAAAACTTTAATTTTATTATTTAATTTATTTTCTACTTTTTTCCCAATTGAGTTGTAATAGTTTTGATGAAGTCCTTCTATAAAAGAATCACCTATAATAGCAATTTCAATCTTGTCTTTTGTAGGGATAAATTCTCTGTAAGAATTAAAACCAGATTTATTTATACGATATTCAGAAAAATTCATTCTTCTATTACCAACAACATAATTACCTTTTTGGTTAGGTGCATAAGTTTTTACATTTGAATCATTAATGATAAATACAGGTTGCTCTTGATAAAGATGAAGAATACGTGTAAGTATCTCTAAAGAAATAAATATTAAAATGGTGTATAAAAAAAGTTTTCCAAATAATAGCTTCATAATGAATATGTATTACAACAAAGATAAATATTAATCATTTTTATAATACTGTTTAATCGTTAAAATACTTTTTACTTCGCTATCAATTTTGATAGTCCTAACTTTTTGTATTTGGAGCTAATACTATTTAAAAGATAGTTCCAATCTATTAAGCATAAGGCTATTAGTCTGTATTGCCTAAATGAAATCCCCATTAATGCTCCAATTGAGAGATGAAATAAAACTGCAGAAATTAGATAGATATTTCTGTATTTAGAGTTGAAAAACACAATAAAACCAAATAATTCGAATATTATTGATCCAACAGATAATATAACTAGCAGAAATTTATGAGAAGCAATATAATTTGCTATTAATCGCATTTTTTTTGAAGATTGATAGTTTGCATATGCATGGGCTTTAAACCCAAATCTGTCTTTCCATTTTTCTTTTTGCGTTATTTTATTATCACCAATAATCAACTGTTTTTCTCCTTCCTTAAATGTTAAAGTTTTTTCTTTCAAATAAAACCCTAAAGTGCTTCCATCTAACCAGTTAACTCCATTTCCATATCTTAATTTAGACACACCTGCAGTAAAATAAGTTAAAACTAATAATAATAGAATTAAATTAAAGCCCCATTTATAGTTGTTAGAAAATAAAGGTTTAAGTCTATAATGCTTTAAGTTCTTATGGTTTAGAATAAAATAATCAATTGAAATTTTCATGGAACCTGGAACAAGAGCTAAAGCTAAAATAACTTGACTAGGTAATGATAAGTGATGATCAAAAACCCCTAAAGCTTCAACAGATCCTAATATGAAATAACTAAGAAAAGCTAAAACAAGTAAGTTTAGTCTGCCCAACAAGCCTATAGCAGCAGATAATGTAGATATTATTATTATTACTTTTAAATAGTTATAATGATATAAATCAAACGATAAAAAAGAATCGGGCAAAAAGCTTGTAAACCAAGTTCTTGATAAAGAATAAGTAATGTTATTTGGTGTGTTATATATAAACACCAAATTGCCAATTAGTTTTTTTCCAATTAGTATAGAAAGAGAAAATCTTAAAACACTTAAAGGTTGATTTATAAGAGTTTTCGAGATTTTTAATAATCTATTTATTATGACTTTCATAGGTAGAATAGTATTGTTTTTTTTCAGAATTATAAAAACCAATGAGAGAATAATTAGTTAAACTGTTTCTGTTTTGGTCAACTTTTTTTATTAAAATATTAATTTTATCAAAGGACATATTATATTCCTTTGATAAAAATGTTGAGAAATTTTCAAAAAAAGCTTTCATTCTTGTATTAAATTCCACTTTACTATCTGTTAGTGTATTTGAAAAAGGTGATATTTTACTGGTAGTTCCATATGCTTTACTAAAAAAATGCCTAATAAAGAGTCCTTTAGGAGATTTACCATAGTTGTCTAGTAAATCAATTTTGTCTGTTCCATTTTCTCCTTCAAACTTTAATAGATATAAGTCTGTTTTGTCATCAATATAATGCCCAAACATAGGTGCGCATGTATATGGAAAACTTTCTATACCCATTATCATAACAAAAATATTTGGAAGTAAAACAATAGAAAAAACAAATATCAGATAGAGGTTAACCTTTCTTTTCATTTTATATGTTATTTTGAAAATAGTCAATTAGTTTTTTATTATTGACTTTATAAAATTCTATTTTTTAAGCATTTTAAATTTCTCATAAAAGTCTTTAGGCAAATCGTTATAAACAATAGACCTTTTAAAAAATCTATATCTAATTTGTTGAATTTTATAGGGTTCAAACCCCACAATTTTGGAAGCCCTAATAGAGCGTGTGTTGCTAAGATAAATACTTGTTATTATCCATCTTATTCCTAATTCTTTGACTTTTTGATTCATTAAATAACCTGCTTGTGCATTAATGAATTTACCTCTATATTCTGGCACAACATAAACTCTTTCTAGCATTGCTTCATTATCTTTAGGAATAGGTAAAAACTCTCCAAAGGCTATTCTAAATTTTTCTTTATCTGGTTTTTGTAAAAGCCATTGTCTATAAAAAGGTATGTTTTCAGATGTTACAGCAACATAACATGTTGGCATATTAAGACTTAATAGTAAATCATCACTTTTTGTATCAGGAAAATACTTGTAATCACTTTCTTTATAAGGCCTAATAGATATTTCTGTTTTTGAAGAAGGAACTCTCATTTTTTTTTCTAAATCGACCCTAAGAACAAGAGACTTGTCTTCATTCGAATATATTTTTTTTAACATTTGCTTATGATACCCATTGGCTATCATGCTAAAAAACAATTTGATTTTTCTAAAAAAAGTATTCATGGTCGAGTAGATTTTGTATAATATAAAAGTAGCTTATTATATTTATTTTAAAACTATAATAGTTTAACAGTCAAATATTTCGTTATGGTTACTGAATAATTAATTTTTGGGTTATGATTTTCCCTTTTAATATGTATTCTTTATCTTTAATAAGTACAAATACAGCTAAGGAGTCAATATGCTCTTTATTAGTATAAAGAAAATCATTTATTGGCTTTTTTATGAAATTAAATGCTTCACTATTCTCAATTAATGGATTTAAATTGTCTGTTATTAAGTTGGTGGTGGTATTCTCTATTTTATAATTAATTTCATTATAAAAGTTGTTGTTTTTATTTATTTTATTTTTTATTTTCTCAACAGATTCATCTATATTTTTTGATTTTAAATAATTTTTAAATTTAAGTTTATAAATTTCAATGTTAGCAAAAAATAAAGTTATAATGTTGTTTTTTTGATATATAATGTGGTGATGAAATTCATAAATATGGTTACTCCATCTGCGTTTATATTCTAAGTACCCATAAGACATATCCATAATTTCATAATTATTATCAATAGCCCATTCTAAAATTTTATATAATGAAATATTCCCTAATGCAAATTTTGAATAGTTAATATCAAATGATGGAATTGACACAAATAATAATTTATCAAAATGATGGTTAATGCTTATATGAACTGGAGTGTTATTGTGATATATTACAAATAAAGATCCTTTTTTTTCTTTTATTAAATTTAATGTTGTTTTATAATAAAATTGCCAATTATCCAGTATCTTATTAGAATCGTTACGCTGACTAAACCTTTCGGTTAACATGTTTTTTAATGTATCCATTAAGAAATAATATTCTTCTTCAGAAATTTCAGAAAAAAACATTCTATAGTTCGCATTAAAACAAGTATTAAACCTAGTAACAAATCGTAAAATGTTACTTTTAAAACTCTTTTTATATTCCGTTTTTAAAAAAGTATCAATATCACTAGCGTTCTTTATTAACACACCATAACCAGTTATTTTTTTTTGTAATATCTTTTTTACTTGAAGATTACTAGATGTTCTGAAAACAGGTGTTAAATATGAAGGAAATAAGCTAATATTTGTAGCAGTAATTCCTTCTTTTATAGAAGTAGTGTTTTCTTGATAAATTTTGGTGTTATTTGGGTTAAAAATCAACTCAGCATAACTATCTACAACTTTATTACTTGTAGTTAATGTATTATAAAAATCTTCTTTTAAGATTAAACTGTTTATTTTCATAAAGGTTAGGTTACTTGGTAAAACAAGTGTTATAATTTATTAGGTATAAAATAATATTAATTAATTTTTTTTAGCAATATATTTTTTTTACCTATTACAATGTAGCTGTCTGGTTCATTCTTTATTGAATAAACATTTATGTTGTTTTTGTTTTCAAAATTCAGGTATAAGTATTCATAAATTTCTTTTCGTAAAAAACTATAATCTTCATCTTCAATATTTATTTTGACATGTTTGTCTTCTAATTTTATATTTTTAAAAACTTCTTTAACTTCAAATTTATAATCAATAAATAGAGGAGTGCTTTCATTGTCGGATTTATTAGAAGAATTATTTGCTTTGTCTTCAATAATATTTTTTTTGTCTAAATATATTTTTAGTTTATAAATTAACACTATAAATTGAGCTAAAACCCCATTAATTAATGAGCTTTTATTAAATATAATATGGTTTTTAAATTTATAAGTAACATTGCACCATTGCTTTTTGTATGTTAATATACCAGGGCCAAGATCAAATATCGTATGGTTGTTTTCAAAACACCATTCTAGTTGTTTTAAAATATCAATATAGCCTAATCTGAATTTAGAATAATCTATATCGTAAGCTCTTATGTAATCTATCAAAATATTATCATAGTGATAATTTAGACAAATATCAATAGGTTTGTCATTATCATAAATAACAAAAAGAGATGCTTTTTTGTTTAATATTGATTGATAGGTTGTTTGTTTGAAATAATCCCAGTTTTTAATAGCTTGATGTTCGTCCCCTCTTTGGTCAAATCGCCTTTTAATCATGAATTCTAAATTGTTAAATAAAGCGTTATATGTTTGAGTTTCAATATTACCGTAATAAAATTTATAAGTAACATTGAAACAGGTTTCTAAACGTCTAACATAAGACCTTATTTTAGTTCTACTTTTAGAACCAAACTGATGAGCCATATATTCTTGAATAGAACTATAGTTTTTAATATCAGCTAAATAGCCATTAAATCTATGAAATGATATTTGCTTTAATTTTTTATTAATTTTTGTTTTAACAAAAGAGGGAATATATGTTATATAATAAATATTGTTTTTAAGATTAAAAGTGTCTTCTGGTTTTAAAAAGCTTTTTATTTCTTCGTTATTAGTTGTATTTATTACTTTATCATAGAAAGGTGTATTTAATCTTTTTATAATTGTAGTGTTATAAAAGTCATAAATATTAAATTTTGATAAAAGAAGTTTTTTAATCATACTATAATTTATTAGTTATAAGCTTTAGGGTTTAACTGTGAGCTATTTTTAAAATATTACTTTTTCCTTTAATTAAATATGTGTTTGTTTGATTCATTACTTTGTATAATGTAATATCATCAAGTTTTTCTGTTTTTGAATATAGAAAATCATATAAAGATTTTTTTAAATAAGTGTATGCTTTATCATTATAGTCTATTTGTATTAAGTTTGTAGTGTCTGCGTTATTTAATTCTTTTATTGTATCTATATTGAAAATTAAAGGCTTTTCTAATTTATTAGTATTATTAGTAAAAAAATCTTTAACATTTTTGTATAGTACATTTACATTTTTTGAAATAAGATAATTTGTAAGCTTATATTTGTTTTTTAATATTTCTGCATATATACCACCTATGATATTTTTATGATTGTAGATTATATGATGCTCAAAATCATATTTGGTATTACACCAATTAATTTTATTTTCAAATCCTCCATAGCCTAAATCAAAAAGATTGAAGTTATTGTTAATGCACCATTCTAAGCTTTTGTAATTAACAACATTTCCTAATGTAAATTTGTAATAGTCTAAATTAAAGGTTGGGATGGCAGAATAAAAAATATTATTAAAATGGAAATTTAAGCTAAAAGCAATTGGCTCTTCTTTATTAAATATTATAAACAAAGAAGCCTCTTTATTATTTATAGCGTTAAAAGCTATATTATTGTAATGTTCCCAGTTTTCTAGTGATATATTTCTAACATTAAGTTGTTGAAATCTTATGTTTAGCATTTCATGAAATAAGTTCATAAAATACTTATATTCATCATTAGAAATATTGCCAAAGAACATTTTATAATTAATATTAAAACTTAATTCAAGTCTTTTGACAGATCTTTTAATGTTATTTCTAAATTTTTTATTACAGTATTTGGCTATATAATCTTCAATAGAATTACTGTCGTTTAGATTGGCAGCATACCCGTGTTTTTGAAATACTTGCTTTCTAATCAATGTGTTTTGTGTGTTGGTAGTTAGATAGTTAGGTACTAACTCTATAGAATTAATTTCATTATCAAGTTTATGGTTTGTAGTTTCATTTAATACCTCGGTATCATTTTGAGTTATTATAGAATGATAAATGCTAGGAATTCTATTTCTTTCAAATAAATTGAAATAAAAATTCTTTGTATTTATGTGTTTTAACAGCATAAATTAATTATTTACAACGATTAGTTTATTATTTTTTTTGCCTTTTATAAAAAATGTGTTTTCATCTTCATTTTTTACTTGATAAATAGTTAAGTCGTTTAGGTGTTCACTAGTTAAAAATAAAAAGTCAAAAACATGTTTCTTTAAAAAAGTATGATTAATTTCTATATCTATTTCTTCAAGCATATTTTTATCTAAAAGGCTTAAATCCTTTTGTATTTCATCAACCTGTATTTGTGTTTCTTTCGAGGCTTTTTTTAAACGATAGGTTATTTTATGAAGTTTTTCATTTAATTTTTTTTCTCTTAAATATTGTTTAAATTTAAAAAAGGCTGCTATCGATTTGGCTATAAGTGTTGATATGATAGCGGAAGAATCATAATACAAATGGTATTCAAAATCATATTTTAAATCACTCCAGCTTTCTTTATAATCGTAATACCCTTTTGAGAAGTCGAATATTTTGTATTCTTTTTCAAAAGACCATTCTAACATTTTCATTATAGATATTTTTCCTATATGGAATTTATTATAATCTATATCAAAAACTGTAATGGCATCAAAAATAATGGTTTCAGAATAATAATTTAATCTTATAGCGATTGGTGTTTTATCATTATAAACAACAAAAAGAGATGCTTTTTTTTCTAGTATTAATGGATAAACAACATTGTAATAAAAATCCCATTCTTCTTTATTTAAATTATTGTTAGTTATTTTTTTATCATCAAATCTTTTTGTTAACAGCTTTTTAAAACTATCAAAAATAAAATCGTACTCACTTTTTTCAATTTTGCCATGATATACTTTATAATTAATATTAAAACATAATTCAAGTCTTCTTTTGTATCTATTTAATTTCTGAACACTTTTTTTACTAAACGTATTTTCTAAATAACTTTTAATATTTGTGTGCTTTTCTAGATTAATGAAATAGCCTGGATATTGTTTTATATTTATTAATCTTAATTTATCATTTAGCTTTTGAGCGTTAATTTTAAAATAATCAGGAACATCGTAAATAAAAAAAACTTTGTTTTTAAAATCTTTTATTGTTTCATTAATAGTATAAGATACTCCTTTCGTTAAATTTTTCCCTGTATTTATATATAAAGGGATAAATGATGTTTTGAAAAAGGTTAATTCTTTAATAAAATTAAAAGAATAGGTAGGGTTACTTTTATTAAAGCTCAGATTCCATATTTTAATAAATGTATTTGATGAAAAAGGATTTTGTTTTATCATAAATCAATATTTATTTGATCTAATGATCTATATAAGGGAAAATAATCAGAATTTGTGTTTATTCCTTTACTTGCTACAAGATTGTCATAAACACCTTGATCAATAATTACATTCCATAAATTAAAGTCTTTAAAATCTTTTGAAAATGATGATTTAAAATCAAATAAAGAATCGTGATCACTACCTCCTATACCTCCTCCTAGGTTAAAAAACTTATATCCTTCATCGTTAGCAATTAATCGCATTTCATCAATAAGTAGCTTTGTAGGTGTTAAATGTAAAAAATCATTTTTACTGCCCGATAAATGATATTGAACTATAGAATTAGTTATAATAAACATACTGCCTGCAATAATTTCACCAGATTCATTATCAATAGCTAATAAAATTTCAGTTTTAAAATCTTTGCTTTTTATTAAATTTTCGAAATAAGAACAGCTAAAATAATATATTTTTTTTGCCTTTACTCTATCCATATTTTCATGATAGATTTCAATATAAGTTTTTATATCCTCAATTGAAGAGGCTCTTCTAATAGAGCATGACCTTCTAGCCTTGTTTATATGTGTTTTAAGTCGACTTCTGTATAAAGCTCTTTGTTCATCTAAAGTTAAGCTTAAATCAATATTAACAATTTTACCTTGAGATATTATATTGCCAAAATCTTTTAAAATAACACATTGTTGTCTCATATAAGGGTTTAATCTTGAGAAAATAGATATTATGCTATTACTTTTAAAATACTTTGTAATTTGATCTACAAAAGTTGTATTATCAAAGTTATTATTTACACCTTTAGAAATAGGCCCACCATAACCATATACTGATGTGGCATCTTTATAGTTTGTATTTGGAATATCTCTTACAAGTAGAGGTAGTGCAATTAAAACATCATTATGTCTGTATTTTAATAGAGTAGGTGTTTCTCCTTCAGATTTTGATGATTTATGGTAATCGTAAGTGTGGTAAAAATCATAATACCCAATTTCGGATATTACATCATTCCATTGTTCTTCTTCTGTAATTAATTTAAGATATGGGTCTTTAGATATTAATTTAGACTTTTTATTTTCTGTCTTTTGATGGTATAAATATTTTTCTCCTTTTTTAATTTTTTTAATAAATTTTGCAGGAACACCATAAGCCATACTAAAATCATCAATATCTCTTACAACTAAAGATCCAGCACCAATAATTGAATGTTTACCTATGGTTATATCTTGTATTATATTTGATCCTAAAGAAATGGCACTACAGATACCTATTTCTACATTTCCACCAATAGTAGCATTAGGAGCTAAACTAGAATATTCATTTAAAATACTATCATGACCTAATGAAGCCTTAGTATTTATTATACAAAAATGACCTATTCTAGCATCACTATTTACAATAACACCAGCCATAATAACAGTGCCAGTACCAATTTTTACGTTTTTTCCAATTATTGAATTTGGATGTATCGCATTTATGAAGCCAAAATGAGGAGCAATTCTTTTTATTTTATTATGTATCGTTTTTCTTGTCCAGTTATCTCCTATAGCAATTATACCTTCATTAAAGTTGTATATGTTTCCTAGATTAGTAATTTCCTTTTCGCTTCCTAATATTTTATAATTAAAAATACTGCTACCTATGGGTTTAAAAGAATCTATAAGACCAATAATATTATATTTATTTAATCTCTCAATGATATCTATAATTACTTTTGCATGACCAGAAGCACCTATTATGACTATGTTTGGTTTTTTGGTTATATTGGTTGACATTGTTTTGATATTAATTATTCCCGTTAAAAACAGGCATGTTTAAATTATCTGAGCTATTTACTCCTTCAGTTTTTATAACTTTTTTTATGGTGAGTAAAATTATTTTAAAATCTAAAATAAAAGATACATTAGTGGCATACCAAACATCAAGCGAAAATTTCTTTTCCCAAGATATGGTATTTCTGCCGTTTATTTGAGCCCAACCGGTTACACCAGGTTTTACTTTGTGTCTTTGTTTTTGTTCTTCATTATATAACGGTAGATATTCTATTAATAAAGGTCTAGGTCCAACAAGACTCATGTCTCCTTTTATAACATTTATTAATTGAGGAATTTCGTCTAATGAGTATTTTCTAATAAAAGCACCAACTTTTGTTATCCTTTTGTCAAAAGGTAATAGATTACCTTCTTTGTCTTTTTTGTCGTTCATAGATTTGAACTTTATAATAGAAAAGATAACTTCATTTTTTCCAGGTCTTTTTTGTAAAAAAAACGGCTTCCCTTTATTGCTAAAATATAAACAAGTAGTTATAATTAAAAAAAGTGGAAAAATAAAAACAAAACCCAGTAGGGCTAGAGAAAAATCAATAAGTCTTTTAAAAAGAAGTAGGTACATATTTTATTAAATTTTTATTAAAGTTAATCTATTAAGTTCTTAATAAAGTTTTTAATAGATTAACAGTTATTATTTTTGATAAATAGAAAATAGAGCTTTTAATTTATATGTTTTTCTATTAAATTATTATATTCAGCTAATATGGCATTCCAAACAAATGATTGATCATATTTAGAGATTATTAAGTCTCTTGATTTTCCTCCCATTATATTTAATTCATCTTTGCTCTTTAGTATTAATGCTTCCATTGCATTATATATTTCGTTGGCATTTTTAACAGGAACAATAATACCATTAATATTATTTGTTATTATTTCATTACAACCATTAATGTTACTTACAATACAAGGCAAATTCATTGCTCCAGCTTGTAATACTACATTTGGAAACCCTTCTCTATAGCTAGGAAAAGTTAATGCATTTGAAATTGATAAAAATGGTCTAACATCATTTTGCCAGCCAGCATGGATTATATTTTTGTTATTGTTTATAATTTCTACAGTTTCAGAATTTAAAGGATCTCTATGTGTTTCGTAAGTCCCTACTAATAAGAGTTTTGCTTTAGTTTGAGTTGAGCTAAATTTAACAAAACTATCAATAAGCTCGTGTATACCTTTGTCTCCTACTAATCTTCCAACAAAAATAAAAACAAATTCGTTTAATTTAATGCCTAATTTTTTTCTTAGTTCTTTTTTGTCATTTTCACTATAACGACTAGGGTCATAATGAGTTGTATCTATTCCATTAGAACTTCCATTACCTATAACTTCCATTTTATCTTCTGTAGTGAATTTATTTTCTAATATAATATTTTTTAAACCATAAGAATTAGGGTATATTTTAGTGGCACATCTATAAGTTAATCCTTCAACTGAATTTAATAATTTTCGTTTCATTCCGACAGATTCAACAAGTGGTAATCCGGCAATGGTGTGTAACCTATATGGTACTCTTGCAAGTTTAGCTGCTAACATTCCCAAAGTACCTGCCTTTGGTGTATGAGTATGAACTATAATTGGTTTTTCATTTTTAAATATTTTATAAAGTTTATATACACCAATTAAATCTTTAAGAGGTGTTATTTTTCTAGTCATTTCAACAGGAATAGTTTTAACACCTTCATAATCACCTACCTCTTTTAATAAGCCATCAAGCTTTGATGAAACAGCAATGATTTCAAAATGATTAGACATAAACCTTAGTTGTCCTTTAAGTAAACCGCGTAAAGAAGCTGGAATAGTAGTAATGCGAATTATTTTTTTTTTCATATTAGAGTGAGGCTTTATTTACATGAAGAGCTAATTTACTATTAGTTATCAACAATTTAGTTATAAGTATTAACAAATATATAATTGTGGTTGTAATAGGGGTATTTTTGCAATATCATAAAATCTAAATGTTTACAATTATCGTATATGATGAAACTTTACTTTATTTATTTTCGTTTATCGGTTAAAAACGCGTTTAATCGATTATTGTTTTTCAAAGATATGTATTTCATCGAAAATAACAATCATTTCAACGATAAAAAATAATATTACCTTTAACTTTGTATAAGTATTATGAACCCAAATTTTGATTTTATGAAAACGAGAACTAAATCTATGTTGTATTTATTAGTAATGCTAATATCTATATATTCATGTAATAACGAAGAGCTTTTTGTGGAGCCTGTTCAGGTTGTTGATGTTGAAACAGATACTAACACAGATACTGAGACTAATACAGATACAGAAGATATTGAAGAATCAATTGTTGATCCTTCTTCTCCATGTGATTTTACATTAGAAAATATAGAATCAAATTCTACAATTATAATAAATTGTGTTTTAGATTTAGAGGGAGGAACAATTAATCTTCCTGCTAATACAACATTAGAAGAAGATGGTGGTGAAATTATTAATGGAACAATAAATTTTTCTGAAGGAAACATTATTGATGGAGATTTATTAAATGGAACTGTAGTAATAACAGGTTCTAAGCCACAATTAAAAGATTCAGAATTTAATTTTGATCCTGATAAGTGGGGGATTGTTCAAGGAAATACAACTTCTGCTATTGCTCAAAAAAATAACGATATTCTTGAATCTTTAATGTTACAAGTTAAAGAGTTAGGAGTAAATACATTTAAAATAGATGAAATGGATGCTTATTTTGAAGTAGGCAAGGTGACAAGCACAAACACAAACCAAAATTTCTATGCGTCTTTAGAGGCAATAAATATCCCTTCAGATTTTAATTTAGTAATGACTGATAATACCCATTTAAGAGCTTATCCTAATAATGCTCCTAAGTATTGTTTATTGGCAATTCGTGATGTTAGTAATGTAACAGTAACTGGAGGTAATTTATATGGAGAAAGAGATGAGCATGATTACTCTAGTGGAGGAACTCATGAATGGGGAAATGTTATGGAGTTACATGCTGCTCGTAATTGTATTGTTTCTAATGTTAAAATGATGAATGGTTCTGGAGATGGATTAAAAATACATAGTTTGAGATTTACTTTTGAAGATAATTATGAACCTTCTAATAATTTAACGGTTCAAAACTGTACTTTTGATAGTAACAGAAGAAATAATATCTCTATAACAGATGGTTTTAATATTTATATAGAAAACAATCTACTTTTAAATGCAGGAGTTGATACTTCTAAATCTCAAGGAACTGATCCTAAATTTGGTTTAGATGTTGAAGCAGTTAGATCAAGTGATGGAAATGGAGGATATACTCACTATGAAAGAGCAGAAGACATATATATAACAAATAACACTGAACGAGGAAGTGCAGAAGGTGCTATTACAGTTCATATAGGTTATGATGTTACAATAGATAGTAATATTACAGAAAATAGAATTAGTTATACTTATTCTCACGGTACAAGGATTATAAATAATGTTTTAACAGCAACATCTTTATCTAGTGCTGATACAGGTATTAAAGGAGGGAAAAGCACTACTATTGATTCCATATATGATAATGAAATTTCTGGGAATACCATAACAGGGTTTGCCGTTGGAATTAATGTTCAAAACAGAGATGTCTTAGTATCAAAAAATACAATAAGAGATTTTGAAACTGGAATATTTCCTAAGGATTTAAAAAATTCTATTATTAATAGTAATGTATTGGTTAGTGATAGAGATAAAAGTAAAGGGATTTATGTTAATGCAACAACTTTAGATGGAGTTGTATTTAGTAAAAATAATGTTACAGCTAAGGCTAATGCTTTAAAGTTAACTAGTTGTAATACTACAGGTGAAGCATCAGATTATAATTTTTATTTTGAAGATAATCAATTTATATCTACTAGTTATACACAAATATCAAAAGCCAAGGGAGTTGATTTTTTAAACAATTCATTTAATCATGGTATTGAAGTTTATGATTCTGAAAATATTAAATTTACTGGAAATAATATTAGCACTCAGTCACATGAAGGTATTTATTTAAGGAACGCTAATAAAAACATAACGATTTCTTCAAATACAATTAATGTAGCAGCAAATAGAAGCTGTGTTAAACTACAGTCTACAACTAGTTCTAATGAAGTTACAGACTCAAATAATAGTTGTATTTAATAATTACTATTAAAGTTGTCTAGTCCTAAATAATCGATACAGATTAATAAAAAGATTAAAAATAAATCAAAAAACCTGAATAATAAACTATTATTCAGGTTTTTTGATTTATACCGTTTTGGTTTTAAAGTATTTTGATGATGCATTTGTATTGGAGTTCGCATATTGTTTAATAAATGAGGTTTTTGTTTATTGTAAATACTTATTGCCTTTTTTATTAAAGTAGACTTAAGCGTTAAATCAATATTGTGTTTAGCTAACCTACAATCTTCTTAGAATAGGCATCGGTTATCAAGGCGAGATAAGATGTTTTTTTTTGTTTTATTTGTAAGCAATATCGCTAATCTAGACCTGTTCTGGTTTTTTTAATCTCTAATGGATTCACTAAGTTTTTGTGTTTTCTAAAGCGATTATGTGAGTCTGTTGTGATATGATAACTTCTTTTTGGTTTTATTAGTGAGTTATTAGCTCTTAGCATTCTAAATAGCATATATATCCCTATATTTAAAAGTGTTAATTGTGTTTTTAATATATAATAAAGTTTTCGAGTTCCAAGCCTAGGTATGGTTATACGAACGGATTGGACTAACACTATTACTTTTTTGACGACATATTGTTCATGTCTTTTAGATTGTACCGACCTATAATAAACCTGTCTGCTAATCCCGAGTAAGTCACAGGTAGAAATTACAGTTTCTATGTGCGCTTTTTTGAAGCGGTCATGTCAAAAAGTATTACTTTTTTATCAGCACGTTGCGCAAGATATCCAGTTTGGGCTTTCTGCTTTTTTAGTTAACTACTTGTCCCGTCCTGAAGAAATAAGTTGACAAAATATTGGACTTATCATGAAAGCAAGAAACATAACAGTCTGTTAAGTGACTCTAATACGATTACATTTAGGTTTTAATTAGCTGAAGTCTGAAGTATAAAAAGATAATTGTTTTTATAAATAGAATTAAAAAGGAGATAGTCTTCAAAAATAAAAAGCTGTTGTTTATGGTTAAACACGGTATTTTATATTGTGATTAGCGAATGACAAAGTTAAAACTAACAACATCTCAATAGATAATATATTTATAAAAATTAAAACCAGAGAAGTTAATTTCTCTGGTTTTATTTAAAATTATCAACCTAATTTAGGACGATTTAGATACTTGTAGCTGTGTTTTTAAATTTTATATATGCTAAAAAATAGCATCTAAAACGCGTAAAAAAGGTATTTTTATTAGAGGAAGTGTTATATATACTAATAAATAAAATAAAGAATAGTTAGTTAACTTATTATCTTTTATAGATTGAATGAAACCAAGCGTAGTTAAAATAATAGCAAAACCAGAAACTGTAGCTATAGGGTATGTTGTTAAAATGAAAGTAACTAGAAAAACATTTCTATATTTAGATATTAAAAAGTTATTTGGTAAGCAAAAAGAAATAGCAATCATACCTTCAATAAAAATAGTCCAATAAGAAACAGTTAGTCCTATATTAGATAGCTTTTCAACACCATTTAAATAAAAGAAATTATCAGGATTAGTAGTGTTCATTAAATCATACAAATTTGTTTCATTCTTTAATAGTAAACTCATATCAATATCTGCCATAAAAGATGTAAATCCAAAAAATCTAGGGTCTGCAGTATTTGTAAATTCAAAGAAAGCACCATTAGTAAATTCAGGAGCAAGAAACTTTCCAATAACAGCAAATAAAAAGCAAAGACCAATAATAAATTTAGCTTGAGCTCCAAGGTTTTTAAGTATTTCTTCTTTTTTAGAATAAAAAAGCATTAATGTAGTAGCCAAAATAGCATAAGCAAATATGTGTTTGTGGTTTGGGACATAACCTATTAAGTCTAAAATTAAATATGGAATTATGCTAAAAACACTTATAATTAACCAATAATATTTATTTGTAGTTATTTTATTAATTAATATACCAGGAATAATTAATACAGGTATTAATATATATAGAATAGTATTATCATTCATAAAGAGAAGTAATACTATCAATAACATTTTTAAAATAAATACTAATAAATTGTCTGATGAAATCATTTTATTAAGATTAAAAATATAATCTTTAATGATTGTTTTTATTTTATAAATTGTCTGCATGATTAATTAATTCTAAATTAACTTTTTTATTATTAGCATTGAATTTTACTTTATAAACTTTTAAGCTTTTAATTTTATTAGATTCTATAATTTCACCATTATTAAATGAGGAGTTGTTCTTTTTAATAGTTATTTTATCGGTTTCACTATTATAGATCCAAGTATGCTTTTTTATTTCTTTTAAAATTTCATTTAGACGCTTATCATTTGGTAAAATTCTACCTTTTACATCTTCGTCATCAAATTCATCAACGCTTCTAAGATTAACAAAATAAGTTTTGTTTTTATGCTCTACAGTAAAGCCTGAAACACGATATAACATTTTGTCAATCTTCCCAAACATTCGCATACCGCCACCCATCCAACTATCCATATGGTTTGTTTCTACCAAAACTATATTTCTAGCAAAGAAGAAAACCATGATTATGGGAATAACATATGTCACTATATTTCTTTTTGTTTTCATAATATTTTATATAAATTGCTGTTTTTCTTCTTTTGTAGGTAGTCTACATGTTTCTTTTTTTCCAAATAACTTATATCTATTCTTTGATATTATTGCATAGATGTAATCTCTAATAAATTTAGGTATTAATAGTAAAACCTTTGCTATAAACTTATTAAAAGGAGATAATTCTGATAACACATATAAAACAGCAGTAGATTTACTATATAAATTGTTGTTAGAATAGTAAAATATTGTTGTGTAGTTTGAATCTAAAATTAAATTATCAAATTTATTAAGAGTCGTTTTTGCGAAATCTGATTGTAGAGTTGAGTAGAAAATGGATTTGTTTTTATCTTTATCAATTATATAATTAATAAATCCATTACATAAATTACAAACACCATCAAAAAAAATAATATTTCTTTGTTCCATTTAATTAATTTTTAATAGTTGTTTTATTAGTTGAGAAATTTTAAAAAGAAAAAAATTTTGTATCATAATTTTTCTAAATAAGTCTTTATTTCGAATTTTAATAGAAGTAGAGGTATAGAAGATCTTGTTATTCATTAGTTCATTTTTATATTTAAGCATTTCGGCATAACTATAGTTGTTTTTAAACATCATATAAAAAGCGTTTACATTTATTCTTGTTAATCGTTCATTAAAGAAATTATTAACAGATTCAATATTGCTAATATTTAATCTATCATCTACCCAAAACTTTTTTAGACTTCCTAGTATTACCTTGTAATCATTTAAATATTTGTCTTTTTTCTTTCTATCATTGTTTCTAGTTATAGAATTTGAAGATTGTAAAAATGCTGCACAGATTTTGTCAATGGCTAATATTTTTTGAGTAAAATATAGTGCACGCGTATTAAACTCAAAATCTTCACCATAAATTTTTTCTAAAAAAAATAGATTATTCTTCTGAAGAAATTCATTTGAGTATATTTTATTACATGCAGATCCAGAATAGTTTATGGTATTATAATAATCTATTCCATTATATACTTTTGAATGACTACTTTCTTTAACTACTTTTATTAAATCTCCATTTTCAGCTATTAAGTTTGCTCCAAACTCAAGAATATCAAGTTCATTTTTATCTGATACGTTAATTAGTTCTTTAAGGCTATTTGGTAATAAACAATCATCTGCATCTAAAAAAACAATATATTTTCCTTTGGAATTTTTGATGCCAGTATTCCTAGCTCCTCCAAGACCTAAATTTTTTTGTGAAATGATTTTAATAAAACTATGTTTATTTGCTAATTTGTTTGCAATGCTTAAACTGTTATCTGGTGATTCATCATCAACCATAATAACTTCAAACTTATTAGTTTCAATGTTTTGATCAATAACAGAGTCTATGCATTTTTTTAAGTATTGTTCTACATTGAACATGGGAATAATTATACTTACTTGAATCATAATATTAATAAAATTATTACTAGTAATATACAGTATACATTAAATAGGTGAATGAAAAATAAAGAAAAACGACTCGCCCCAAAACTAGATGTTGGTTTGTAAACATTTTTTCTTTTAATAATGGATATATAATAATTATCGCCATTAAAAACCACGACAAATATGCAAATCGATTAGAAAAACTAGCTCTAATTACTAAAACCCAAAAGGCATTTGCAATTAAATATGTATTGAATAATTGTATGTATATTTTATCCTTATAATTCTTTTTAAAGATAAAATACCACCCTGCAAAAACAGCGAAAGCACTATGGAATAAAAAATCATATCTAAAACCACCATTTCCTTCTTCACTACTTCCTGATAAATAACCACCTAATCTACTTTCGTCACCAAAGCCTAATGCAGCAAACAATGACTCCCAAACTCCTCCAAAAGCTATTGACAGTGGTATTGCCAATAGCCAACAAATTAAATACGTTTTAGGTTTGTTATAAAAAAACGTTAATATATATGCGAAAATTGGTAACAATAAAGTTTTATGAAACAATACAGCAATTAGGCATAGGCCTATCATTTTTTTTCTATTATCTTGATATGCTAATCCCCAAAGAAAAATAGAAGTAGCAACGCCGTTTCTTATTCCGTTTACTCCATAAGTCCAAAAAGAAAAAGAAACAATAAACATCAAGAAAGAATAAAACCAATATTCTTTAAAAAATTTTATTGATATTTTATACATTGGGTATATATATAAAATGGCACATAACAAGAAAAAATAATTTACAGAAAGAAAATTAGATGAAAATTTCATGAAATAATGAAAAACGACATCCTTGTTGCTTATAACTTCTCCACCCATTTCATAGCGCTCAAAATGTCTAGCGTAAGTTATCATATCTAAAAAGTATCTCCCACTTACGGGTCTTAATCCCATATATATCATTAAAAACACTAAAATAAGAGTACCAACTGTTCTTATATAAATGATGTTTTTTCTATCCTCTATATCTACTATTAATGTATGGACCATTGTAAATAATACAATAACCAATGTTAAATTAAGATACAGTGTTTGGTAATTTTTTAATGATACAAATTCAATCATTATGTGTTTTTTGTTTTTTCTAAATATTTATTGGCAACAATGTTTAAGTCAAATTTTGATAATAAATCTAATCTAATATTTGTTAGGGATTTTTTAAACGCATTATCTTTAAGCATTAATTCTAGTGCATTAGCAAATTTATATTCTTCTTCTATTATGTCCGTTGAATCTGGAATTCCTAAAACACCTTTAAATAAATTTGGGGAAACAATACCAGATTCTAATATAATATTTTCTGGTTGTTCTTCATGATCATTTAAACTCATTAACTCTATAACACCTTTTGTACAATAAGAAGATACTACAGGAGTACCTACAGCAATAGATTCTACAATTACATTTGGAGTTCCTTCATAATGTGATGATAATGCTAAAATATTTGCAGATTTAATATATTTGTATGGGTTGCTTTTTCTGCCAAGTAAGAAAATGTTATTTTTTAAATTTAAATCATTTATAAGATTAGTAACATACTTTGTTACTTTTTTATCACCATCTCCAATAAAAACTAAATTTATATCTTCAATATTTTTTTTGATTAAAGAAAAGGATTTAATTAAATGCCATGGAGATTTTTGAATGGACATTCTTCCAAGAAATAGAATTGTTTTTTTTGAGAAAATTTCTTTTTCAAATTCGTTTTCTATAGGGTAATTACTTAAACGAATAACTTCTTCAACATTATGAGGGTTATATATAACCTCTAAATTATTAAACTTATAATTGCAATTATTTATAAGATCTTTTTTTATAGCATTACTTATACAAACCACTTTGTTAAGATATTTATACGTTGTTTTATAGCTTAATTTAAATATACTGTTAAAGAATGTTTTACTAATAAATTCAACACTTTTTAAAGCATGAATACTGCCAATTTTAAACTCATTAGTAAATGTTAAAGAGCTAAAAAAATTAGCCATATCTCCAAAAGCAATAGAATGTGTTATAGTATGCTTCTTTATTATATTACGTAGCATAAATGGTATTTTAAAATAAAATACAAACCGCTCTAAAATAGACATAGAACTAAAGTCGTATGGCTTAAAAAACAATTCATCTTCCTCAAAATTTATTATGTCACTTTCGAGTTTTATAAATTTTACTGCTTTTATTTTATAGCCTTTCCCTTTATAATAATTATAAAATGTAAGAGCTAGTCGCTCCATACCACCAACACTACCATAGGGCATTATAAGTAAGATTTGTTTCATCCTTTATTTTTTATTAATTCATTAAATAAAGAATCCCATTTAGGAACTATATTATCTGGAAAATATAGAGACGCTTTCTTTCTGGCATTTTTTCCCATTTCGAATCTTAAATTTTCATTTAAAATTAATTTTTCAATTTGATTAGCAAATATTTCAGTATTGCCATTTTCAACTAAAAAACCATCTTTTTCGTTTGATATGATTTTTTTAGGGCCACATGGACAGTCATATGAAACACAAGGAACTCCATATGCCATTGCTTCAATTAAAACCATTCCAAAACCTTCGAACCTAGAAGACATAACATAGATGGATGCCTCTTGGTATTTGTCTTCTATGTTTTTTATTGGTTTAAAAAAGGATACGCTTTTTTCTATATTTAAGGTTTTTGCTAACTTTTCATAAGGTTCTCCATTTTCAATCTTACCATAAATTTCTAGTTTCCAATCTGGATATTTATCAGATATAGTTTTCCAGCTTTTTAGTAATCTATCATATCCCTTTTGAAAACATTGTCTTCCAACTGCTAATACTTTTTTGTTAGTTAATTTTGATACTGTTTCAGGATAAAACGATAAAGGGTTTGGAATAACCATAATGTTAGACAAGTTCCATTCTTCCATATTGTCTTCTGTTAATACAACAAATTTGTCATATTTTTTTGCTGTAAAATTCATTAAAAAGTAAATGAAATTTGTTTTAATTTTTTGAAGGAAAGTAATATTATCAGTTTGTGTTTGTATGTTTTTTGAAACATGTCTTTCGTATATCATCGGACAATTTTTGCCAACTATAAATGGTAGAAAAAAGGCTTTCAGACCATCATCACACACTGAAATAATATCAGGGTTAATTTCTTTTACTTTGGTTTTTAATTTTGTTGTGTATTGATATATATAAGTTAATGGATTCCCTTTTATAGAAACATCATGATGTATTATTTTATCACTGAATGTATAGAATAAAGGTGTGTCTTTTTGGTTAAGGGTAAGTATATGAACTTCATAATTTAACTTATTTGCTAAGTAACTAGCCTTGATAGATAGCACTCTCTCTAATCCAGCGGCTCCACAAATTTGATTTGTTATATAAAGAAGTCTCATTTTTGTTTATTTCATGTTCTTTATAAAATCTCGACATTTTTCTTTTAAAGGTTCAGCTAACTCATGGTGTAAACCTAAATTAGTAACCATTGTGTTCTTGGTTATTTTTCCTTCTCCTCCATAATTATTTGTAAAACTACCATCATCAGCAACGTCAATGCGATTGAATAAATTTATAATTCCATCAAAGCGACAAGTATCAACAAAAGTATTAAATGAATTTAAAAAAATAACAGGTGTACCCATTGCCAAGCAAGGTAAAGCACAATGAATACGAGATGTAATTACAAGTTTAGCTTTGGCATACTTTTTCAAACATTCTTCTGCATAAGCAAATTTTTCTTCGTCACTTTGCTTTCCTACAGGTAAAATTTGAGTTACATACTTAGCTTTTTTAAGTAAATCTTCATCTATAACTTTTTTTAATTGTTTTTTAATTTTACCAAGTTTAAAGATATTACCATTTAAAACAGACCTAATAAAATGTTTAGGGGTTAAGAAAATCTTTTCTGTAGTAGGGTAATTGTAAAAAGGATCTACAATGTAAATGTCATCATTTCTTAAGGCATCATCAACTTTGTAATTATCAAGGGTTAACGTTAAACATCCTGTAAAATAAGCTTCAATTCCTTTGTCATTTAATATTTTAGCAGTAAACTTATCTCGGCAGCCAATAGGGGCTTGTTTTTTTAAATAAGTAATACCTGCTTCAGATAACATAAATGGTGCTGCAGTAGAGTTTAAATGAAAAGAAACAAATAAAGGATTAATTGTGTCTGCAGGTATCCAGTGGTGAATGTTATGAGTAAACCAACCGTTCATTATTAGTTTAATAGCCTCTCCATCATAATCTGCTAAGGTTTCTCTATTCATAAATAGGTCAGTATTTGGCAGAAATTGTCTTGCAGCAAGACTTTGCACATAATCACCTACGTTATATTTTTCTTTACCTTCTCTGTATGTTAATAATCCGTAACGCATTTTATTATTTTTTTAATTTTTTATAGATATTATATAGTGTAGAAAATTTTTGTTTGATTATATATTTTCTCTTTTTAATTTGTTTGACTTTAGCTTCATTTTTATTTACAATAGCATCTAAATTTAAGTTTGCAAATTTTTGTATTGCTTTTTTTTCTTCAGCTTCATTGTTCAAAACAAAAAAAGAATCTACAGATTTCGCTTTATCTTGTATACATGTCCATTGGTACTTAATACCTTTAGTCATGATAGAATTCTTTCCAAAGTTCTTAAAAAGGATTGTGTAAAAATTATCTGGTAGATTGAAGCCATAATCTTTTGGGTTGGCACCACATAAAATAAGACTTAGAGCAGTACGCTGGCATTTATGACATTTATTACAATTATATCCTGAGCGTTCATCTGCAAAACACACTCGTAATTTAAAATTGTAACCTGTTTTACCAACAAAATCAACTACGTTTTGTGTTTTATCTGTTCTTTTAAACTGATAGCCATCATGAGTTACTTTAGTATTCGCCCATTTCATGTTTTCATCAATATAAGGAGAAGACCCCCAGCTGTAGCTTATGTCGTTAGTTGCGGAAGCTGCTATGTTTATATCGGCAATATCAAATTTAAAGCTTAAAGGAGCTAAAACACCTAGTAAAGCCATACCATGTTGTACCATTCCCCACCAACCTAAATGATCTACTAGTAAATCTACTTTATATGTGTAAAATTCTCTAAGATTGGATTCAACATAGAATAATCGTGATTTATCGATTATGCTTTCTTCAGAATTAAATTTTTTAAACTCATTCCATCTAGTAGTGTCTTCTATGGCAACATCTGCACCATGAATAGATATTAAATATGGCTTTTTATGATAGTGGCGTGTTAAGGAATCAAAAGAGTCTAAACCTCCACTAAAAAGTAGAGATGTGTTATTTTCTTTTAGTTCGTTTTTAACAATCTTATTAACATGTAATTCTCCTTTAATTACATTATTTGGATGGAATTTTATAAACTGTTCTTTTAATGTTTTTAAAGATTTGTAAAAAGTTTCATCAATTTCATCTATATATACATCAAAACCAACAAACCATGATATAGGCATTATATTAGATAGAAAAGGAATAACAGCTATACTTAATGGAGTGTTATTTATGTTTTGATCATATAAAACATAAAAAGAATTGTTAAGGTTAAAATAGCTTTTAATCTCATCATCAATATCATAATTGTATGATATCATTTTGCCATTTTCTTTAAATTCTAGATTGTTTAGTTTTAGCATGTTACTTCATTTTTTTTAATACAGATGAAAAAGAGCTTTTAAATAATTCTTTTTCAAATTTAATTAATCCAAAATTATATATTAAAAACCCATAAATAGCGGAATAAGTGATGGCTTTAATAATAAAATTTAACCAACCACTACCTGGAATATAATTTACAAAATAACCAAGGACTATTATTGTTATTACTGTTAACGCGGTTTTATTAAATAATTCTTTAAAGAATCTTAAAATATTTAAGCCTATAATTTTATGATAATAAAAATTCATAACATTTTGAACAATTAGCCAACCTGTAACGGTGCCTAAAATCATTCCTAAAGCTCCATATTGTTTAGCTAAAAAAGCTCCTAAAGTTACCCCAAAAATCAAGAATGAAAGATATAAGATAGCTTTAAATGATAATTTATTTTTAGCTTCTAAAATTGAATTACCAAATCCTTGAACAAGTGGTAGAGTATAGGCTATCATTATGAGAAAAGCAATCAGCCAAGTTTCATGACTACCATCAATTCCTAACTCTTTGCCTACCCATAAATAGACAAATTGTTTCCCGAAAAGGGAAAAAGCACCGAGAATATACATAAGAATAACAAAAGAAATACGACCAATTTTAATCATCATTGATGTTAACTCTTCTCCAGAGGCATTTCCGACGGTCATTTTTGTTGCTCGAGGTAAAAATACACTTGAAATTGCTGTAGAAAAAGCACCATAGTAGGTTCCAAGTACAATTCCAATCCCATAAATTGCCAATACTTCAGGTAATGCTATTCTACCTAATATCCAATGACCTGCTTTCCATTGTAACATACCAACTATTGCAAACACAAAAATCCATAATGAATATCCGAAAATTTGTTTTACATATTTTAGCTTAAACTCATGCAGTTTAAATCGAACTTTGAGCTTAAAAAACACGTAATAAATTCCTATAAGTATAATTAAAATATTAAAAACAGTGTCTATTATTACTAAAGAAATAGCTTTGCCTCCTAAGATAAGTACTGAAACAACGGTGATTGTTCTTAATAAATATCTGATTATGTTTACAGTTTTAGGGAATACAAAATCTTCATATCCAAAACAGATTCCTCGTAAACTACCTCCGGGTAAATTAATTGCCAAGTTAAATATTAAGAGTACAAATATTGTTTTTGCAATTTTAATTTCATCAGGATTCATTTTGGTAAAATATGTGTCAATGTGTCCATAAAAAACAAGGCCAATGATAATTATTGTTACAGATATAACTGTATAAATTATCATTGTTGTTGCAAGAAAATTTTCTTCACCGGGTTTGTCTTTTTCGGCTTTATATTTTGCAACAAAACGTATAATGGTATTATTTAACCCTAAATCTAACACAGAAATAGTTCCTACTAAAGCTCCAATAGCAGTGTATATGCCATATTCTGATTTACCAATATGATTAAGAATAAATGGTGTTAAAAATAGTCCTACTACATTTGTTAAAAAAATAGTAATATAATTTAGAAAAGCACCTTTTTTTATTTGACTCAAAATATTAAAATTAAGTATTATTTATTATAAAATAAGCTATAATCTTCCATTTACATGTTCGTGAAGGACTCCTTTTACATCATATAAAATTCCGTTAGGACTTAATAATGAAGTGAGGTTTTCTTGAAGAAATTCATTATGAGCTACAGTTAAAACAATAGCATCGTAAGTTTGGTTGGGTAGTTCATTAACTGTTTTTAAATTGTACTCATGTTTTACTTCTTCTGGATTTGCCCAAGGATCATATATTGTAACTTGTGTACCGTAACTTTTTAAATGATTGATTACATCTACAGCTTTTGTGTTACGAACATCTGGACAATTTTCTTTAAATGTAATTCCTAAGACTAGTACATTGGCGTTCTTGATTCGAATATCATTATGTACCATAAGTTTAATAACTTCTGCTGCAACATATTCTCCCATGCTATCATTAACTCTGCGACCTGCTAAAATAATTTCGGGATGATAACCTACTTCTTGTGCTTTTTGCGCTAAATAGTAAGGGTCGACACCAATACAATGACCACCAACTAAACCAGGTTTAAATGGTAAAAAATTCCATTTAGTACCAGCGGCTTCTAATACCGCATGGGTATCAATACCCATTAGATTAAATATTTTTGCTAATTCATTGACGAAGGCAATATTAATATCGCGTTGTGAGTTTTCTATAACCTTAGCAGCTTCAGCTACTTTAATAGTTGGAGCAAGGTGTGTACCAGCAGTAATAACACTAGCATACAAATTATTTACTTTTTCACCAATTTCTGGAGTAGAACCAGCTGTTACTTTTAATATTTTATCGACAGTATGTTCTTTATCTCCTGGATTAATCCGTTCTGGAGAATAACCAGCAAAAAAGTCTGAATTGAATTTAAGACCACTTATTTTCTCTAAAACAGGCACACATTCATCTTCAGTTACACCAGGATAAACAGTTGACTCATAAATAACAATATCCCCTTTTTTAAGAACCTTAGCAACCGTTTCACTCGATTTATATAAAGGCGTTAAATCTGGTCTATTATTTTTATCGATAGGTGTTGGTACCGTTACTACATAATAATTACAACCTTTTATATCATCAATATTAGAAGAACAATATAATCCAGTCTCAGAATTTGAACTATCTTTTAATACTGCTTTTAAAACATCATCTTCTATTTCTAAAGTAACATCTTTTCCTTGTTGTAATTCTGAAATTCGCTTTTCATTAATATCAAAACCAACAACTGAATATTTTGTTGCAAATAAACGGGCTAGGGGCAATCCCACATAACCTAAACCTATAATAGCTATTTTTTCTTTACTCATAATATTTTTATTGACCTATTGAAGAATATTTGAAGCCTATTTTTTCCATTTCAGATTTGTCAAGTATGTTTCTACCATCAAATATAAAAGCAGGCTTTTTCATTTTAGTGTATATTTTTTTCCAATCGTACGTTTTAAATTCGTCCCATTCTGTCATAATAGCTACAGCATGAGCACCTTTTAAAGCCTCGTATGGTGTCTTAGTTGCATGTATCAGTTTACTGTTCTCTTCTTCAGATCTTGTGTGTAAATAATTTAAATCTGATTGCATTTTTTCATTTGAAACTTTAGGATCATAAACAGCAATATTAGCTTGCTCATTTAATAAATAATCGGCTACATATATAGCTGCAGACTCTCTAGTATCATTAGTGTCTTTTTTGAAAGCCCAACCTAAGAATCCTATTTTTTTTCCTGAAACAGTATTGTATAATGTATTAATTAAATGGTCTGCAAAACGCCTTTTCTGGTGGTCGTTCAATATAATAACTTGTTCCCAGTAATCAGCAACTGCTTGTAAATTATAACTTCTTGCTATATAAACAAGATTCAAAATATCCTTTTGAAAACATGAACCTCCAAAACCAACAGATGACTTTAGGAACTTAGATCCTATTCTAGAATCCATACCTATAGCTTTGGCAACTTCATTGACATTTGCTTCTGTTTTTTCACATAACTCTGAGATAGCATTAATTGAAGAAATACGTTGTGCTAAAAAGGCATTTGCTGTTAGTTTAGATAATTCTGCTGACCAAACATTTGTTCTTAAAATTTGTTCTTGAGGCACCCAACTATTGTAAATAGAAGCTAAGCTTTCTATAGCTTCTTCAGATTCGCCACCAATTAAAACACGATCTGGGTTTAATAAATCATTAATAGCAGTACCTTCAGCTAAAAACTCAGGGTTTGATAAAACATCAAACTTCACATTACTTCCTATGTTGTCTAAAATACTTTTTATAGCCTGAGCTGTTCTTACGGGTAAAGTCGATTTTTCTACAACTATCTTATCTGTTTTTGCTACTTCTGCAATATTCCTAGCACAAAGTTCTACATATTTTAAATCGGCAGCCATACCTTTTCCTTTACCATAAGTTTTGGTAGGTGTATTTACTGATATGAAAATCATTTCTGATTGATCTATAGCTTTATCTATTTCAGTAGAAAAAAACAAGTTTTTCCCTCTAGTTTCTGCTACAATTTCTGCCAAACCTGGCTCATAAATAGGTAGTTTAGAAACATCTGGATTATTCCAAGCATCAATTCGATCTTTATTAATATCTACAATAGTAACTTTAATGTCTGGATTTTTCTTAGCAATAACCGCCATTGTTGGACCGCCTACGTATCCAGCTCCAATACAACAAATTTTTGTTATTTTCATCTTCTTAATTATAAATGTTTCCAATACCAATTAACAGCTTCTTTTATGCCGTCATTAATATTGTATTTCGGATTGTAGTTTAGTAATTTTTTTGCTTTATCAACAGAGGCTAACGAATGTGGAATGTCTCCAACTCTATTTGCACGATGTTTTATTTCAATATTTTTAATTGAATCATCGAATGTAGAAAGATGTTCTTTTAGTAAGGTTGTTAACTCTAATAATGTTGTTCTATCTCCATAAGCAACATTATATACTGTGTTTAATGCAGCTTCGTTACTAGTTGTTATGGCAAGTATATTCATTTGAATAACGTTATCTATATAGGTAAAGTCTCTTGAAAAACTTCCATCCCCATTAATAATAGGAGATTCATGGCTAATAAATTGTTTTACAAAAAGAGGAATTACTGCAGCATATGCACCGTTAGGATCTTGTCTTTTTCCAAAAACATTAAAATAACGTAAACCTATAGTGTCTAATCCATATGTTTTTTGAAAAATATCTGCATAAAGCTCGTTAACATATTTAGTGATAGCATAAGGAGATAAAGGTTTACCTATAACGTCTTCAATCTTAGGTAATGCTTCGTGATCTCCATATGTTGAAGAACTTGCAGCATATATAAAGCGATTTACGTTTGCATCTCTTGCCGCAACAAGCATATTTAAAAAACCAGACACATTAACATCATTAGTTGTTATAGGATCTTTTATAGACCTAGGTACAGATCCTAATGCGGCTTGATGTAATACGTAGTCTATATTTTTGCAAGCAAGAATACAATCATCTAAATTACGAATGTCTCCTGTTATTAAATTAAATTTTTCATTGTTTAAAAAAGGAGCAATGTTTTCTTTCTTTCCAGTTGAAAAATTATCTAAACAAACAACATTTATATTATTTGATAATAATTCTTCACATAAATTTGAACCAATAAACCCTGCTCCACCTGTGATGAGAACACGTTTACCTTTTAAAATTTCTACTTGTTGATTGGTCATTTAAATTTGGGTTTTAATTACAGAGACAAATATTATAAAAATAAATGTAATTAAGTTAACTATTATACTAAGGTTTCATTTTTAACGATGAAATTCAAATGTATGTTAAAAATATCGATTAAAAGCAAAAATTAACGACAAAAGGGTATTTAAATCGACTAAAAGACTTTTTTACCGATTAAAAACGTTTATTAGTGTTGGATTTAAGATTTTAATAAAAATCTTAAATTAGATATATTGTTATAATATATCTGAATACTGGAAATGAAAATTTCATGACAAAGAATATTATAAAAATCGATGAGTTGCATTATTTTGCTTTGAATCAATTTCCGGAATGTAGTTAACCGATTTTTAACACTCTTTTAGCGAATTACATTAATCATGTTGTTATACTTTAAAAAGTATTACTAAATTTACACCATCAAACAAAGGTTGAATTGATTAATAGCATATTAATTTAATAGTTTTTTGATAATTGAAATATTATAACTCTCATACTTAATCTAACCCTCGATTTTAGATTAAAAATATTTTAAATTATAGAAGTCTATTAAGTAAAATTTAAAGTTATTAATTTAAAATTAATTTTGTTTTATGTACAAAGAGGGAAAAAATACCATACAGAATATTATAATTAAGTTTTTATTGTCAATGTGACGATACTAATATTTTTGTGTCTAATTAAATAATTGTAAATGCTAACAAAAACTAAAATATATTTATCATCACCTCATATGGGTGGATCTGAACAAAAATTTGTAAATGAAGCTTTCGATACAAATTGGATAGCTCCGCTAGGTCCTAATGTAGATGGTTTTGAGAAAGATATAGAAACCTATTTAGGTAAAAACACACAAGTAGCTGTTCTTAGTTCTGGTACAGCAGCTATTCATTTAGCATTACAATTACTTGATGTTTCAAAAGGTGATGAAGTTTTATGTCAAAGTTTTACGTTTTCAGCTTCAGCAAATCCAATAATTTATCAAGGAGCAACTCCTATATTTATTGATAGTGAAAAAGATACATGGAATATGTCTCCTGAGTTATTAGAAATAGCAATAAGAGATAGGATTCAAAATTATAAAAAACCTAAAGCTATTATAGCTGTTCACCTCTATGGTATGCCTTATAAAGCAAATGAAATAAATGCAATTGCTAAGAAATATGATATTCCTGTTGTAGAGGATAGTGCAGAAGCTTTAGGTAGTAGATATAATAATAAAGCTTGTGCTACGCTTTCAGATATTGGTATCTTATCATTTAATGGAAATAAAATAATTACTACCTCTGGTGGAGGCGCATTAGTAACAAGAGATATTGAAACAAAAAATAAAGCTGTATTTTATTCTACACAAGCTAGAGATAATGCTCCACATTATGAGCATTCATCAGTTGGATTTAATTATAGAATGAGTAATGTTTTAGCAGGCATTGGAAGAGGTCAAATGGAAGTGATTGATGATAGAGTGGCAGCTAGAAGAAAAAATCATGCTTTTTATAAAGAAAATTTAGATAAATATAATACTGTTTCTTTTTTAGAAGAACCAGAAGGATTCTTTTCTAATAGATGGATTACTTGTATTAAAACAGATTCATATAAATTAAGAGAACAAATAAGGCTTAAATTATTAGAAGATGATATTGAATCAAGGCCTTTATGGAAACCCATGCATTTGCAACCTGTTTTTAAAGATTGTTTGCATTTTACAGATGGTACATCTGAAGAGCTTTTTGAAAAAGGACTTTGTTTACCGAGTGGATCTAATTTAAGTCAAGATGATTTAAATAGAATTATTACCCAAATATTAAAAACCCCAAACTTATGATAAATAATTACTTTACCTATCTTTCACAAAAATACGCCTCAAAATGGCTTGTATTTAGTATCGATTTATCCATTGTATTGGCTACATTCTTTATGGCCTATTTTGTAAGATTCAATTTTACATTAAAATTTGATATTACTCAATTTTTATTACAATTACCTTTTTTACTTATAGTAGCTTCAGTAAGCTTTTTCGCTGTTGGTTCTTTTAAAAGTGTAATAAGACATACTGGTTTCACAGATGTAATAAACGTTTTTAAAGCAGTTTCAATCATGGCGATAATTACTGTTTTCTTTGTTTATATAAATAAAAATTTTAATATATTTCCTGAGTTTACAATACCAAGGTCAATTATTGTTATTCATGCATTATTTAGTTTTGTAGGTTTAAGTGGATGCCGTTTACTTTTTAAAATGGCATATAACCATTTAAAATGCAAGTATCTCTCATCTAAAAAAGTGATAATATATGGAGTTGGTGATTCAGCAATTGTTACTTATAATGCTTTAATAAGTAATGTTAAAGAAAGATTTAATGTGGTAGGTTTTATAAATGATAATTATATAAAAAATGGGAAGTCAATTAATGGGGTTTCTATTTTACACAAAAATAAGATTGATCAATATTTTATTGAATCAAATGGTATTGATGAAATTATCATGTCGTCTGAAAATATTGATAAGGATAGTTTATTACGTTTAGTTAATTTGGATGTTAAGGTAACTAAAGTGCCACCTATTGAAAGCTGGATAAATGGTGAGTTGAATGTTAAGCAGATAAAACAAGTACAAATAGAAGATCTTTTAGGTCGAGCTCCTATACAAATAGATAACCCTAATTTGATTAACGAATTTACAGGAGAAACAGTTTTAATTACTGGTGCAGCTGGATCTATAGGCAGTGAACTTGTTAAACAATTGTCAAATTTTGACGTTAAGCATTTGATATTAGTAGATCAAGCAGAATCATGTTTGTATGATGTTCAGCAAGATTTAAAACGTGATAATAAACACAATTTTACAGCAATTGTTGCAGATATTAGAGATGGCTTAAGAATAGATAATATTTTTCAACAGCATAAGCCAACCATGGTCTTTCATGCAGCAGCATATAAGCATGTTCCTTTAATGGAACAATCACCATATGAAGCTATTAAAATTAATGTTAACGGAACTAAACTTTTAGCAGATACAGCTTCTCGATATAATGTTAAAAAGTTTGTCTTTATTTCTACTGATAAGGCTGTTAATCCTACGAGTGTCATGGGAGCTACTAAAAGAATGGCAGAAATGTATATTAGTTGTTTACAAAAAGAAAGTAAGACAAAATTTATTACAACTCGTTTTGGTAATGTTTTAGGTTCAAATGGCTCTGTAATTCCATTATTTAAAAAGCAAATAGAGAATGGAGGACCATTAACTTTAACTCATAAAGATATTACTCGATATTTTATGACTATTCCTGAAGCTGCTCAACTAGTTTTAGAAGCCGGAACTATGGGTAAAGGAGGTGAAATATTTATATTTGATATGGGAGAGTCTGTAAAGATATATGATCTTGCAAAAAACATGATAAAGCTTTCTGGATTATCATTTCCAGAAGACATAGATATAAAAATTACAGGATTACGACCAGGAGAAAAACTTTACGAAGAACTACTTGCTAATGGTGAGAATACGCTTTCAACTTATCATAAAAAGATAATGATTAGTAAAACTAGAGAATTAGATTATAGTAAAATTCGATCTGAAATAGAAGAATTATGTATTACAAATCGTTTTCAAAATAATAATATAGTTATGAAAATGAAACGATTAATACCTGAATATAAATCTAATAATTCAGATTACGAACGATTTGATAAGAAGGTTCAAATTTATAAAAAAGCAAAAAGTGTTTTAGGTAATAATCTAGATAAAACAATTAGTAATATCTAAATTAATTAAAATTTTTATTACTTTCCCCAAATAATATTAAATATGAGTCTTTTAATTTCGTTAAATAATTTGCGTTTCTGCAAAGTTATGTTGTTAATATTGTTTTTGTCGTCATGTGCATCTAAAAAAGATGTTGCATATTTTCAAAATGCTAAAAGCTTTGAAACCATAGTAGATACAGATACATTCGTGCCTAAATTTAAGGTAGACGATGTTATTAGTATTTTTATTTCTACTTATGATTTAGAAGCAGCAAAACCATTTAACCTTGTTAGACAAATAGGTAGTGCAGGGGAAATTATCAATTATTTAGTTGATATTGATGGTAATATTGAGTTTCCTGTATTAGGGAAAATTAAAATTTTAGGATTAACTGTTGAAGAAGCTAAAAAACTCTTAAAGGAAAAGCTATCAGAAGGATATCTTAAAGACCCTGTAGTTAATATTAGGATAACTAATTTTAAAGTTTCAATATTAGGAGCAGTAAGAAATCCTGGAACATATATAATTGAAGGAGAACGTGTTACAATACTACAAGCTCTTGCATTAGCAGGAGATTTAAATATAAAAGGGAGAAGAGATAATGTATTAATTGTAAGAGATTTTAATGGTGTTAAAACATATACTAGAGTTGATTTAACTAATAAAGAATTGTTTAATTCTCCCGTGTATTTTTTAACCCAAAATGATGTTGTTTATATTGAACCAAATAATTCAGGTTCAACAGCAGCATTAGGAGATGCTAGATTGGGACCTATTTTATCAATTTCTTCTTTTCTTTTAGGAATAGTCGTTTTACTTACACGCTAACTAGTTTTATTGTATGAACACAAATAGGGAAAATATAACTCCAGATAATATAAAAAATAACAAATTTAACCTAAGAAAGGCTTTTTCTATGTATTTAGACCATTGGAAATGGTTTGTTATTAGTTGTGTTTTGTTTTTAGGTGTAGGTTTTATGTATTTAAGGTATACTATACCAGAATACAAGGCATCGGCTAAAGTAATGATCTTATCAGAGCAAGACGGAGCCACAGCTGGAGCCGCTTTCCAAGATTTGTCTTTGTTTTCGGCTGTTCAAGAGTCTAAAATGGAAGATGAAGTTTATGTAATTAAATCGAGAAGTTTTTTAAGAAAAATTATTAAAAAACTAAGTTTAAATGTTAGATATTATGTAAAAGGAAGAGTTTTAGAAACTGAACTATATAAAAACACTCCAATAGATATTAATTTTTTAGCTCCTGACTCTAGTATTGATCAAACAAATTTTAATTTCTATATAGATGTAACATCTAGTCTTGATTTTAATTATAGAATTAATGAGGATGATTTGCCCAAGAAAGTCGCTTTTGGAGAAAAAATATCTACTTCTTTTGGAGGAATGATTATAACTCCAAAAGAAACAAATAATGAAAAAATCATAGGTACTTCAATAAGAATAAAAATTACACCAGTAAATAAGATAGCTCAATCATTAAAAAGAAGGATATCAATACTGCCTTCAAAACACTCTTCAAAGGTCTTAGATTTTTCCTTACAAGACCCAATAGATGATAAAGCAAAAGATATTATTAATACTTTAATCGCTCAATATAATATATCTACGATTGAAGAAAAAAATATAAAATCAAAGAATACGGCAAATTTTATTGATAAACGAGTTGAATTAATAGCTTCAGATTTAGTTAATGTTGATGATAGTATTGTTAGATTTAAAACAGGAAATAAAGTTACAGATATTACTTCAGAAGTGGGGATGTTTTTAAATTCAAATGCTTTAAATGAACAAGAGTTAGATGCAGCAAAGACACAGTTATCTATATTGAATTATACAAAAGATTATCTTAAAACAGAAAGTTCTAAGCTTCAGCCACTACCTTCTAACATGGGAGGAATGGATGATCCATCAATTGCTGCCCTTTCAACTCAGTATAATGAATTATTGAAAACAAGAGAAAGTAGATCGAAAAGTGCTGGAGAAAAAAACTCTATTATTGTTGAATTAGATCAAACAATACGTGGAGTTAGGGAAACACTACTACAAAATATTGAGAATTCAAGGAGAGCTATGAGTATTAGATTAGGGAGCCTTGAAAATAAATCAGATCGAATTAATTCTAAAATACATTCGGTGCCAGGGCAAGCTAATAAATTAAGATCTATTGAGCGAGCACAAGGTGTCAAGGAAACTTTATATTTATATTTATTACAGAAAAGAGAAGAAGCTACAATTTCATTAACAGCGACTTCTGCCAGTGCTAAAGTAATTGATGAAGCATATAGTGGTGGTAGTCCTGTATTTCCTAATACAAACATGGTATATATTGCTGCTTTATTTTTAGGGTTATTTGTTCCTTTTTCTATTGTATATGTTGGAGATTTGTTAGATACTAAAATTCACAGTAAGGAAGATTTAGAGGCTGAAATTCGTAACATTTCTATATTAGGTGAAATACCTAGAATTAAAAATAAAAACAAAATTTTAGTAGAGCGTAATGATAGATCTATATTGTCTGAATCCTTTAGAATAATTCGAACAAACTTTGATTATATTAAGAGAGGAAGAGAGGTAGTCGATTATGATAATGTAGTATTTGTGACCTCTACAATTAAAGGGGAAGGTAAATCATTTTTTAGTTTGAATACAGCACTTACAATGGCAAATACAAATAAAAGAGTATTGTTAATTGGAGCTGATATTAGAAATCCACAAATACATTCGGTACTAAAAGGTCAAATAAAACCAGAGATATCTAAAATTGGTTTAACTGAATATTTAGTAGATAAATCTATTTTGGTTGGAGAAACTATAAATACTTATAATGTTAATGATATTGAAATAGATATTTTACTTTCAGGAAAAATTCCACCAAATCCAGCTGAGTTATTAATGAACGACAGAATTAAAGATTTGTTTAATTATGCATCTAATCAGTATGATATCGTTATTGTAGATACTGCGCCAGCAATGCTTGTTACAGATACTCTATTAATAAGTCAATATGCAGGTCATACTATATATATAACAAGAGCAGATTATACAGAGAAACAAGTTTTAAGTTTCACAAAAGAACTTTATGTAAACAACAAACTTAGTGGTATGATGTTAGTCGTTAATGATGTAAAACAATCTAATTTTGGTTATGGAGCAAAATACGGTTATTATGCAGCATCAGAAAAAAAAGGTTTTTTTAGAAAAAAAAATAAAGCTTAGGTTACAGAAAAGGTTTTTTTTGTGTTTTTAATTACTTTAGGTAGGAATAACAAGTGTTGCTTTTTTGATAGAATTAAATTAGATAGCTTTTCAATATGAGTTTCATTGTGAGTATCTGAACCAACAAAATTTATTAGATTTTCATTAATTAAATAATTAGCTGTTTTTTGTACACTCTTTCCGTAGTATTCACCTAATGACAATAAATTAAGTTGAAACAAACATCCTAGTTGTTTTAACCTTGTATAATAATCTAGATTATTATGATAAAAAGAATAACGTTCAGGGTGTGCTAAAACTGGTATATAGCCTTTGTCTTTAATTTTAAAAATAAGATTTTCTAAGTTAATTGGAGGTTGGAAATATGACATTTCAACCAAGACATAGTTTCTTTTTAGTGTAAATAAATTTTCTTTTTCTAATAACTCCTCAAAATTATTATCAAGCATGTATTCAGCAGCGGGATTTATTGTTATAGAACCTAGTATCTTTGTGTTTAAGTTTTCGAGTAATTGTTGATAAGCATTTCCAATACTTTCATCTGTGTTAGGATAAAAATCCTGCATAATATGAGGTGTAGGTATAAATTCTTTAACACCTAAATCTTTCAGTTTCTTTATTAAATTTAAAGAGTCTTCTACTGTTTTAGCACCATCATCTATTCCTGGAAGTATATGGTTGTGTATATCTACAAAATCTTCCAGTAAATCTTTTAAAAAATATTTTTTTGTAAAAAAACTAATCATGTTACAAATATAACCCTATAAGTAACTATTCTATTAAACAATTAGTTAATCTGCATAAAATTTAAATGCATCAATTATAATTTCGTCATCCACTAAGCAATCAATTTTAGGGTTACCTATCGATTCTAAAAGGACAAAGTTTATATTGCCATGATTATTTTTTTTGTCATATTTAAGTAACTCTATAATGGGAGCGTAATCATTTTTACTAATTTCAATTTTACCGTAGTAGTTTATGAATAGCTCTTTTATTTTATTAGTTGTTTCTTTAGGAAAACTAACTAATTCTGTAGAAATGTAACTGGCCAAAATCATCCCAATAATAATGGCTTCACCATGTAATAACGTTGTTTTATTTGAATTACTTAAAAAATAAGATTCTATAGCATGTCCTAGAGTATGACCAAAGTTGAGTGTTTTTCTAAGATTATCTTCAAACGGATCATTTTCGACTACATTTTTTTTAATTACTACAGATTCATAAATCAATTCATCTAAATCATTTAATGATAATTTAGATAAATCTTGAAATTTATTCCAATACGTTTCATCTCTAATTAAACCATGTTTTAACATTTCTGCTAATCCAGATTTCATTTGATTTTGTGGTAAAGTATCTAAGTAATTAGTGTCAATTAAAACAAGATTAGGATTGCTAATAACACCTATTTGATTTTTTAAATGGCCAAGATCTACTCCCGTTTTTCCTCCAACAGAAGCATCAACCATAGACAGCAAAGTTGTTGGTATATTAATATAGGCAATACCTCTTTTAAAGGTACAGGCTACAAAGCCTCCTAAATCTGTTATAACGCCACCTCCAATATTTATTAATAAACTTTTTCTGTCAGCATTTAAATCAGAAAGTGTATTCCAAACCCCAACACAAGTATCGATATTTTTATTTACTTCTCCAGATTCTATTTCTATTATCTCAATATCAATGGTTGTTTCTAATTTTTCTAAAAAAGAAGGCAGGCAATACTGATGCGTGTTTTCATCAACTAAAATAAATATTTTAGAAAAATTATTTTCTTTAAGGTGCTTATTTAATGACGAGTAGCAAGCCTTATTAAAATGAATTTTACAATCTTTATAAGTAATAGAATCCATAAGTGATTATTTGTTTTAAGGGTGTAAAATTAAGGAGATTTTATATAAAATGATAACTAACGGTTAATTATATTTGTATTAAATATTAGAGATAATGCAAGAAAATGAATTAATATTTGATAATACTGAAATAGCATTCTCATTAAAAAGTGATTCTGAACTTGAACGCGCTTATTTTTTGTTCAAAATGATATCTATAGAGCCATTAGTAAGGATTGGTACAGCTGCTACAAATTTTGCAATTAAAGCACATTTACCAATAGAAGGACTTATACGTTCTACTGTTTTTGATCATTTTTGTGGAGGCGTTAATGAAGAAGATTGTTTACCTATAATTGATAAAATGTATCAGAAAGGAGTGAGCTCTGTTTTAGATTATTCGGTTGAAGGAAAAGAAAGTGAGAATGAGTTTGATGCAGCTATGGAAAAGATTTTAAAAATCATTGATTTTGCTAAAGAGTTAGATGCCATTCCTATTGCAGTTTTTAAACCAACAGGCTTTGGTCGTTTTTATTTATTTGAAAAACTTGGCAGAGGAGAATCTTTAAAAGAAGAAGAGCAAGCAGAGTGGAATAACGTTATTAAACGATTTGATACGGTTTGTAAAAAAGGGAAAGAGAATGACGTAGCTGTTTTAATTGATGCCGAAGAAAGTTGGATGCAAGATGCTACTGATAATTTGGTCTCTGATATGATGAAAAAGTATAATAAAGAAAAAGCGATAGTGTTTAATACATTACAAATGTATAGACATGATAGGTTAGCTTTTTTAAAAGAACAACATATTAATGCTAAAGCTGGAAAATATTATTTAGGTTATAAGTTAGTTAGAGGAGCTTATATGGAAAAAGAAAACGAAAGAGCTGAAGAAAAAGGATATCAAACACCTATATGTAAAAATAAAGCTGCCACAGATATTAATTTTAACGAAGCAGTAGAATATATGCTTGATAATTTAGATTGTATGTCGCTGTTTGCTGGTACGCATAATGAAGAGAGTTCTTATTTGCTTATGCAATTGATGAACGAAAAGAGTGTTACTAATAATGACGAACGTGTTTGGTTTGGACAACTGTATGGTATGAGCGATCATATAAGTTATAATTTGGCAGATAGAGGCTACAATGTTGCTAAATATATGCCGTTTGGCCCCGTAAAAGACGTGATGCCTTATTTAATAAGACGCGCTGAAGAAAACACTTCGGTAGCAGGACAAACAGGTAGAGAACTAGCGCTTTTAAGCAAAGAAAAAAAGCGTAGAAAACAATTGTAATTATAAATTGCTTTTTATTTTGTTACCACTTTAATTATGGTCATTAAGATGAGTTTTAAATCGAAAAAAAAGTTTTGCCTTTTTATATATTCTTTATTGTATTTTAATTTATCCGGAATAATGGTGTTTATATAAAAATCTTCAGGATTATTGGCTGCTTTTAAAAGTTCTACTTCATTTCTATATTTTAAAGATGCAAGACCAGTGATACCTGGTTTTATTTTAAATATTTTTAAATCATCGTCATTGTAAAAATTAACATAATAGCGTAGTTCTGGTCTAGGACCAACAAAACTCATATTTCCTTTTAAAATATTTATAAGTTGCGGGAATTCATCAATTTTATAGCGTCTTAGAAAATAACCAATTTTTGTAATTCTAGAATCATGATTTCCTAAAGTAAGCAATCCTTCAATTTGAGATTGTACGAACATGGTTCTAAATTTAAAAATATTAAAACCTTTATTGTCTTTACCAACTCGACCTTGAATAAATAAAATAGGCCCTTTAGAATCTAGTTTAATTAATAAAGCAATAAGTAAGAAAAAAGGAAAGAGTAGGAGCAATGCAATTATAGAGAAAACAATATCAAAAATACGTTTAATAATCACTGCTTTTCAACTTTAATATTAATTATAGTAGCGATACTATCACAGTTTTCAACTGTTAAGACTATTTCTTCCTCTTTGTAATCTCCTTCAATAATATAAACTCCGCAGGGTTCTTGTCTTGTTTTGCTTTTAGAAAAATTAATATCACCCTTTTTCAAAACATAATTTATTTTAGTAGAATCACCTATGTTGTTTGAAAGGTATGATTTTACAATATTACTATAAATGATTTTTTTAGTGTTTATGTTTTTTAAAACCCGAGCATCAGGACCATAACTACAAGAGGCTTTTTTTCCGTTTAAAAAGAATGCTAAAATTACTAATCCGATAGAAAATCCACCTAAATAATAACCAATTCGTTGTATTAATGTCATTTATAAAAAATTTGGAAAGATGTGGTAGATTTTGATTGTTGATTTAAAATATAAGAAGATTAATATCGCTATAATTTAAATCGAACCATTCACCAACAGATTTACTTGTTAAAATTCCGTGGTAAAAATACAACCCATTTTTTAAACCTCTATCAAATCTAAGAGAATTTTCTATACCGCCATCTTCGGCAATTTTTAATAAATAAGGCGTAAAAATATTACTAATTGAAACTGAAGCGGTCCGTGAGTATCTAGCAGGTATATTTGGCACACAATAATGAATGACACCATGTTTTATAAAAGTAGGTTGCTTGTGTGTCGTGACTTCACTAGTTTCAAAACAGCCTCCCATGTCAATGCTAACATCTATTATTATAGCGCCTTTTTTCATATTTTGAACCATGGCGTCTGATACTATAACAGGAGATCTGTTAGTGCCTCTTACAGCTCCTATAACTACATCACAGCGTTTTAAAGCTTTGGTTAAGTTTTTTGGCTGTAAGGTAGATGTAAAAAATGGTCTACCTAAATTTGTTTGGATGCGTCTTAGTTTAGTTATGGAATTATCAAACACTTTTACATTAGCGCCTAAACCCATAGAGCTTCTTGCTGCAAATTCGCCAACGGTACCAGCACCTAGAATAACAACTTCAATAGGAGGGACTCCACTTATGTTCCCAAACATGAGTCCGTTACCATCTTTATTATCTGATAGTAACTCGGCAGCAACTAAAACAGAAGCGGTTCCAGCAATTTCACTTAATGATCTCACTGCAGGATAGGTGCCATCTGCATCTCTAATAAACTCAAAAGCCAGTGCGGTAATGCGCTTAGAAGCTAATGCTTCAAAATATTTTTTATCCTGAGTTTTTATTTGCAAAGCAGAAATTAAAATGGCTTGAGGATTAAGTAGTTTTATTTGTTCCATAGTTGGAGGCTCTACTTTGAGCACCATTGGGCAAGCAAAAACTTTAGAGGTGTCTTTAGTTATTTCGGCACCAGCTTCACTATAATCTTTATCACTAAACCTAGCTCCTTCACCAGCACCAGATTCTAATAATACGCGATGTCCATTGCTAACAAGGGCAGAAACCGCATCGGGAGTTAAACAAACTCGTTTTTCTTGATATGCTGTTTCTTTAGGAATTCCTATAAAAAGTTCACCTTTTCGTTTATAAATCTCAAGAGTTTCTTCTTGTGGCAAGAGTTGTTGCTTTGTAAAAGGCGACAATGGTTTCGACATGTTTCGTTATTTTATAAAAATTCAAATTACGAATATTTTTTTGATTTTATAAAAATAGAAGTCAATTTATATCATTCATTTTTTTTATATGTAAGATATCGATTTCATCGATTATATGGGTTAGCCTTGCTATATTTTAATTGAGTTATTAATTTAGTTTCCATACAATTTGTTTTTGTGT